>Ga0256407_10001160_pt1 | contig 57446 bp, 62 predicted proteins | sample RumenRJG_04DNA_FD_193489 | JGI IMG/M metagenome (GOLD analysis project Ga0256407, IMG submission 193489) | Bovine rumen microbial communities from Lethbridge, Alberta, Canada - RJG_04 | ecosystem: Host-associated > Mammals > Digestive system > Stomach > Rumen | place: Canada: Alberta... | reverse complement strand
GATAGCGTTTCATTTTTGTAGGTGAAGCGCTTATTTTGTTTTGTTGCCATAATTCTAATATCCGTATTTGATTTTGTTAAACATTTTCGCTGTTTCATATTTCATTTCTCTAGTATCTAGGACCATCTTTTCTCTTACACATTCTAGTTGCGGCTTATATTCAATAGCTTCTGGGATTTTATAACGCCTAGATGTTATTTTCACTTCTGTTCTATTGACTTCAGACTCAATAACGGTAACTAATTTCACAAAGTTTCTTTTAGAAAATCTATTTGCGACTTTAGAGAATCTTGGACAGTAGTAATGTGAGTTTTGGCATTCTTGAGAGCATCCTAGATATCCTGGAAGCTTCCATTTATTGAAACAATCTGGATCAGACTTATACAAACGATAAACAGCGGTTATTTCATCATTAAATTCATCTAGGTATTCTTCAAACACTTCTTTTGGGTGGTTCAGAAGCATTTTCTTGGAAATATGTAGATCAGTGGAATTCATGTATTTTAGAACATGCCACATATCAGGTATATAGATAGCTTTACATGGAAATATTAATGAGGCTGATTTCCTAATGTAAGGAGCTAAGTCGCCTGATAAATATATTGTGTCTTCGCATGTTTGTTTATAGCGGTTTACTAATAAGAAATTAATTTTATTAATTAGTTCCTTCCTGGTAAAAGACGATAATATTGTTTTATTTAATAGTTTTCCATTTTTCTTACCAGCAAAAATAGTAGCAGTAATATATCGTAACTTTCTTTCTCCGCCTTGTTTCTTTTTCTCTTTTCTTTTGAAGTTTTTCTTATTGATTGGTTCATATTTCTCATCAATTTGAACATGAACAATCCATGGTGGTTTCTTATAAATTTTAAAATCAAATGGTATGTCGTTTACTTGAGTATCTTTAATAATTCGATATATTGTTGCCTTTGAAAACACATAATTAGGGCATACTTTTTCTCCGACTTCTCTATAGCTCATTTTTGCAGCGTATCTAAGTATTTTTAGCCTCAACTCATTGGTTATTGAAGAATTTTTGCCAATTCCAATTTGATTGTCTAATAAGAAAATATGTTCTTTAGTCAGGTTGTCAAAATAGTATCTTCTAGTGTAATCAAACATTCCAACAGAAGATATAATCTTCTTTGAAACTTTTTTGATGAATGTAAAACGGTTCTGATCGCGTGAAATATAAATTTTATTATCTAGCTGAATGAGGTCTTTTGTGAGTTTAATCAAAGCGTTTTTGTGAAATGAAGTAAGTAAATCATCAAAAGTCTCACCTTTTTGTGGTAATATAACCATGGAAGCCTCCTTGTTGTTCTTTGTTCAAAACAATTATAAGGCTTCTTTTTGTTTGTTACCTACAAATCTGAAACGCAATCTTTATTTAACTCGTTATTTATATAATAAATACATTTTGATATGATTATAACGATACGGAGGTAGATTTATGTCAAAAGCCGATGAAATATTTGTCCAAAATATGAAAGATATCTTAGAAAATGGTTTCTGGGATACAGAACTTAAAGTTAGACCACATTGGGAAGATGGTACTCCTGCTCATACAGTTAAAAAATTCTGTATAGTTAATAGATATAATCTTCAAGAAGAATTACCTATTTTGACTATCCGTAGAACAGCATTTAAATCTTGTTTAGATGAATTACTATGGATTTGGCAAAAGAAAAGTAACAATATTCATGATTTAAATAGTCATATCTGGGACTCTTGGGCTGATGAAACAGGCTCAATTGGTAAAGCTTATGGCTATCAACTCGCTAAAAAATCTATCTATCCTGAAGGAGAATTCGACCAAGTCGATAGAGTTTTATTTGATTTAAAACATAATCCTCAATCACGTAGAATTATGACTAATATCTATAACTTTGAAGATCTTCATGAAATGCATCTATATCCATGTGCATATAGCATGACCTTCAACGTTAGTGGGGACACTCTTAACGGTATTCTTAATCAAAGAAGTAACGATATGTTAACCGCAAATAACTGGAATGTTCTTCAATATTCTTTATTACTCATGATGTTTGCTCAAGTTAGTGGCTTAAAAGCGGGTACTTTAGTCCATGTTATCGCTGATGCTCATATATATGATAGACATGTAGATTTAGTTAAAGAAGTAATCGCTAAACCTCAACATAAAGCTCCTAAACTTAAGATTAATCCAAATGTTAAAAACTTTTATGATTTCAAAATAGAAGATTTCGAACTTATCGATTATGAATATGAAAAACTCGATAAGAAGATTCCTGTTGCTATCTAATTATGATTATTTCAATTTTAAACGCTGATATTAAATATGGAATTGGTAAAAAGAATGGTTTACTTTTCTCTTTACCTTTAGACATGAAGTTCTTTAAAGAAACCACTTTAGACCACACAGTCTGTATGGGAGAAAACACCTTATTATCTTTCCCTAAAAGTAAGCCTTTAAAAAATAGAACTAACATCGTTTTAAGTAAAGTTAATGAATATCATTACGATAATGTAATTAACGTTCATACTTTCGAAGATTTCCTCCATGAAATCAAAAAACGTAGTGATACAGAAGATGTCTACATTATTGGAGGGGCTTCAATTTATCGTCAAACTTTACCATATGTAGATAAAGTTCTATTAACTAAAGTTAATAAAGACGGAGAAGCAGAAGTATTCTTCACTAATTTAGATGAAGATCCTTCTTTTGAGTGTATTGATGAAGGCACTCCTATAATGGATGGAGATATTGAAATTAGATTCACCACTTATATCAATAAAAATAAAAAAGAAATCCTATAATATATATCCTTATTATTAATATATAATGGGCCTAAAAGAACGAACTTCTAGCGGAATTAACTAGAAGTTTTTTATATTTCTACAATTATTAATATAATTATTTATTTTTTAGCACTTAACACTTGACAGTGCTAATTTTTAATCTATAATGTAGTTAGCACTTGGAATAAAAGAGTGCCAAATAGGAGGTTAACATGTTAAATAGAAGTGATACAATTCTTAAATACATCGTTGAATACTTCATCAAGAAAGCTGAACCAGTAGGCAGCCAAACCTTAATTGAAGAATATCATCTCCCTTATTCTAGTGCGACTATTAGAAACGAAATGTACGCCTTAGAAAAGATGGGATATATTGAAAAACCTCATACTTCAAGTGGAAGAGTTCCTTCCACTAAAGGATATAGATATTACTGTGAACACTTACGTGATAAAGGAGTAAATGAAGAACTCAAGAACTCCCTCCAAGCAGTGCTTGAAAGTAAAATCCAATCTGTTGAAGAAGTAATTAAGGAAAGTTGTGAGATTCTCTCCCATATGACTAACCTTGTATCAGTTGTGATGGGCCCTGATGAAAAAACCGAAAGACTTGCTTCTGTTCAAATGGTTAAGATCTCCTCAAATACAGTCACTGCGGTATTTGTTACCGATAAAGGATATGTTGAAAATAAAACCTTCATCATTCCTGAATCAATGAATGTTGATGAAATCGTTAACTGTGTGAAACTCCTTAACGATAGATTAATCGGTACACCTGTTAGTGAACTTGTAGAAAAAGTAGAAGTACTTAAACCAGTCTTAAGTGATTATGTAGTAAATCACGACATTGTCTATCAAGCTTTGCTTGAAACATTCTTAAGATTCGCTAGTGATCGCTTAAGTTTATATGGAAAGGAAGAAATATTGAATCATCCTGAATTCAAAAATGATTCCCATAAACTAGTTGAAGTAATCAAACTTCTAAATGATGAAAACCTATTCAAAGAAGTAGGAAGCGAAACAAAATTAACTGATGGACCTTTGCTTAAGATAGGTGAAGAGATCAGTGAAAATCCAGATGTTGGTATGGTTTCTACCAAGATTAAGTTAGGAAACGGAGAAACTTCCATCTGCTTAATCGGACCAAAGAGAATGGATTATGATGGAGCGCTTTCCGCTCTTGAATATTTAAAAGAAGCACTTAACGAGTACTTCAAGAATGATAAAGACAAAGGAGGAAATTCAAGCGATGCCTGAGGAAGAGAAGAAAGAAGAAACTTTAGAGGAAGAAGGAGCTGAAGAAGAAATCTATAGCGAACTCGAAGAAGAGAACGTAAAGAAAAAAGTTAAAAAGAAACTCGAAAAACTCTCTGAAGAATTAGAAAAAGCCAAAGCGGATACTGAGCATTGGAAAAATGAATATTATCGCGCTTACGCTGATACAAAGAATTTGCGTAATTCATTAGAAAGAGATCATAAAGAAGCTCTCAAATATCGTTCCGTAGGTTTTATTGAAGAATTACTCCCTATCTTAGATAGCTTCTATATGGCGCTAGCAAATGAACCTAGCGATCCTAACTTAAAGAATTACTTAACTGGATTTAAGTTCATATACAAGAATTTAGAAACAGTGTTAGAGAACGAAGGAGTACATGAAATACTCCCAGAAATAAATAAAGACTTCAATCCATTAACGATGAACGCTGTTGATTCCGTTGAAGACGATGAAAATATCAACAAAGTTACAAAAGTTTATGGAAAAGGATATAAACTTCATGATCGTCTTATCCGTCCTGCAATGGTACAGGTAGGGGTCAAGAAGAAAGAAGTAAAAAACGAAGAACAAGCACAAAATAATGCAGATGCATAAGGAGGAAATAAATTATGGCAAAAGAAATCATCTTAGGTATTGACCTTGGTACAACTAACTCAGTTGTTAGTTATTTACAAGCTGATGGCTCTGTAAAAGTTATTCCTAACCCAGAAGGAACAATGACTACACCTTCTGTCGTAGCATTTAAAAGTAGTGGTGAAGAAATCGTAGGTAACGCCGCTAAAAGACAAGCAGTAACAAATCCTGATACTGTTTCATCTATTAAAAGAAAAATGGGTACAAGTGAAAAAGTCCATATTAACTGTGTTAATAAAGACTTCACTCCACAAGAAATCTCCGCTAAAGTTCTAGCTTATATGAAAAAATATGCTGAAGCTAGTATCGGACATAAAGTTGAAAAAGCTGTTATTACAGTTCCAGCTTACTTCAACGACGCACAAAGACAAGCTACTAAAGACGCTGGCCAAATCGCTGGTCTAGAAGTCGTTAGAATTATTAACGAACCAACCGCAGCAGCTTTAGCTTATGGTCTTGAAAGCGAAAAGAGTGAAAAAGTCTTAGTCTTCGACCTTGGTGGTGGTACATTCGATGTCTCTATCCTTGATATTGGAGATGGTACATTCGAAGTTATCAGTACCGCTGGAGATAATAAACTCGGAGGTGATGACTGGGATGCAGTTGTCGCAGACTATATCAAAGCCCAAATCAAAATTGAAAATAATATCGATATTACCGATAAAGCTAGCTTACAAAGAATTAAAGAAGCTGCAGAAAAGGCTAAGATTGAACTCTCAAGTTCTCTTGAAACCGTTATCTCATTACCATTCATTTCTATGACAAATAACGGACCAGTTAACTTTGAATGCACTTTAACTAGAGCTAAATTCCAAGATTTAACTAGACATTTATTAAGAAGATGTGAAGAACCAGTTCGTAGAGCACTTAGCGACGCTAAGATGAGCGCTAACGATCTTGATCAAGTCTTATTAATCGGTGGTTCTATCCGTATGCCAGCTGTCCAAGAATTAGTTAAACAATTAACTAATAAGACACCTAACTTATCAGTTAACCCTGATGAAGCAGTCTCAATCGGAGCAGCTTATCAAGGTGGTGTTGTTTCTGGAGATGTTAAAGATGTCGTCTTACTCGATGTCACTCCATTAACACTTGGTATTGAAACAATGGGTGAAGTTATGACACCTTTAATTGAAAGAAATACCACAATCCCAACCACTAAGAGCCAAATCTTCTCTACTGCTGTTGATAATCAACCTGCTGTTGACATTATGGTCTACCAAGGTGAAAGACCAATGGCTAGAGACAATAAATTACTTGGTCACTTCCAATTAACAGGTATTAAACCAGCTAGAAGAGGTGAACCACGTATTGAAGTTAAGTTCGAAATCGACGTTAACGGTATCGTTAAAGTCAGTGCTAAAGACTTAGATACTCAAAAAGAACAAAATATCACTATTTCTGGATCTAACGGACTCTCTAAAGAAGAAATTGATCGTATGATGAGAGAAGCTGAAGAAAATGCTGAAGCTGATAAGAAGAGAAAAGAAGATACAGAAATCAAGAATAAAGCTGAAAGCTTAATTAATGATATCGATGTTAATATGAGAGATAAAGGTGACTCTATGGATCCTGCTCAAAAAGAACAAACTCAAAAATTAAGAGATGAATTAAAGTCAGCTTTAGACAATAACGATGTCGAAACTCTTAAAAAGAGAATTAATGAATTAGAACAAGCCGCTGCTTATATGCAACAAACACAAGCTGGCGCTCAAGCTAATCCAAATGCTGGTGCTTCATCTAATCCAAAAGATGATGTCATCGATGCAGATGTTGTCGATAACGACAAAAATAACTAATTATTCATTCTTCTCCTATAGGGGGTTAAATTCCCCCTTTTGGATTATTTATAGAAAGGGACATTTATGGCAGAAAAAAGAGATTATTACGAAGTATTAGGTGTTTCTAAAAGTGCTTCAAAAGATGAAATCAAGAGCGCTTATCGTAAGTTAGCCAAGGTTTATCACCCAGATAATAAAGAAACTGGTAGCGAAGCAAAATTTAAAGAAATTCAAGAAGCTTATGATGTTCTTTATGATGATAAAAAGCGTCAAATGTATGATCAATTTGGTCACGCTGCATTTGAACAAGGTGCCGGAGGAGGCGCTGGAGGCAATCCATTTGGTGGAGGCTTCGGTGGCTTTGGAGGTGGATTTGATGGTGACATCGATTTAGGTGATATCTTCTCCTCAATGTTTGGAGGAGGTAGACGTAGCCAAGCTAGACAAAGTGGTCCTACTAGAGGTCAGGATGTCTTAATGAGATTAAACATCTCATTTATGGATGCGATTAATGGCAAGAAAACAGATATCACATTAAATTATGATGAGATCTGTCCTTCTTGTAGCGGAACTGGAGCGAAAGATAAATCCTCTATTAGATCTTGTGATTATTGTAAAGGAACCGGTAGAATCCGCACTCAAAGAAGATCTTTATTCGGAATTATGGAAAATGAAGAAATCTGTCCACATTGTTCTGGATCAGGTAAACTCATTTTAGATAAGTGTCCTTCATGTAACGGAAAAGGACATGTCCGTAAAAAGAAGACTATTACCTTAAATATCCCTGCGGGTATTAATTCCGGACAACAAATCCGTCAACAAGGACTAGGTGAAATTGGAGAAATGAACGGACCTCATGGAGACTTATATGTTGAAATCGTTGTCGCTCCTCACGCTAACTTCAAACGTGATGGAAATGATATCCATATTGATATACCTTTAGACTTTATTGACGCAATCTTAGGTACTTCAATTACTATTCCTACAGTTTATGGAGATAAAATCTTAACTATTCCTAGTGGCACTCAACCAGGTCAAATCTTAAGAATGAAAGGACATGGTGTTAAAGACCTTAGAACTGGTAAGCCAGGTGATCAATATGTTCATTTAGATATCAAATTCCCTACTACTTTAAATAAAGATCAAAGAAAAGCTCTTGAACAATTTAAGGCAAGTAGCAACGCAAATGACTCATTTTTCGCTAAATTTATGAAAAATTTCAAAAAATAACAAAAATAGTCATAAAATTTCAAGAAAACCCCCTCTTATATAATGAGGAGGTTTTTTAAATGTTTTATATCCAACAAGAAAGTGAGCATGATTGTTTATTCACTTGCATCAAGATTCTTTTAGCAAATCTTAATAAAGATAATAACTATCTCTATTTATCTTCCCCATTTAATTTAAAAGAGAATGTATCTTTATTAAAAGGAAAAGAAGAAGCTAAAAAATATCGACTTACGTTAGGTGCATATAAGGTAGAAGATAAGGATAATTTATCTAAAGATGACAAGTTACCTTTTATTGCGGTAACAAACGAAGGAAATTCTAAGCATGCAATTTTGGTTTATAGAGTCAGTAAGAATTATGTTTATTGTTTAGATCCCGCTACTGGGAAAAGAAAGATTAAATATGATATTTTTACTGAATTATGGACTGGAGAAATGCTTGCCTACGAAGATCATAATGAGTATGAATGTCCTACTAAAAAGATTGATTTATTAAAGCCAAATGAGAAAGTTTTATGTTTCTTATTTCCTTTAATAAGCGTCTTGTTTTGTTTAGGTGGTCTTTATTTTATAAAGAAAGATTCATATTTTATCATTCCTTTAACTTTATTAGTCTTTATGATTATCTCTGAAATCTTACAGAAAAAGTTCATGATTCATATTGCTTCTTTATTAGATGAAAGAATAAGCGAAGAATTTAGCGATATTAAAGGACATGATTATTATGGATTTTATTATGTTTTTGAAAATTATAAGAAGTATCTTTTAATCAATAATGTATCTTTTTATTCAAGCGCCTTTATTTCTTTACTATTAATCGCATTATTAATCATTAATGGTAAAAGTAACATTGTCCTAGTAGTTTTCAATATCTTTTTAGCGGTTTTGTCTACTTTGGTAATTTTGCCAAAAATAAATAAAAAGATTGACAAAATTTCAAAAAAAGAAGAGTCATTAAAGTTCATGAAGAATAAAAGTGATGCTTTTAATACGATTGAAGAAGTAAGAAATGAATCTTATACCTACGGAACAATTGTTACAACTTTAAAATATACAGTCTATGCACTCGACTTTATTTTGGTTTTTATGATGATGCTCATGAATAAGATATGTAATGTTCCTTACATTATTTGTTATTTTTGTATGGAAATTTATCTATATCAGAATCTTTGTAACTTATTATCGATAAAAGAAGATAAAAAGAAACAAGACAATCTTTTAGTGAAGTTAAATTCTTATTTTGAAAAAAAATAGTCATTAAGACTATTAAGTGCTATATTAATCTCATGGAATTAGATTTTAATTCATTGATTGATGGCTTTGATGAATATGAAGAAATCTATTTAGATTTATTAAAGAAGACTATTTCGTATTTATCTATTAAATGTTCTCCAATTATATCGGTTACTTTAGTAGATAAAGATTTAATTCATCAAATTAATAGAGATTACCGTAATATTGATCGAGAAACTGACGTTATTAGCTTTGCTTTTCTTGATGGAGAAGATAGATCCGTTATCTTTTCTAAAAATGAAGATGTAGTTTTTGGTGATATTTATATTTGTGTTCCAGTAGCGAAAGAACACGCTAATGAATATGGCCACTCTTTAGAAAGAGAATTAAAGTTCTTATTTGTTCATGGATTATTACACTTAATTGGTTACGACCATATGAGTAAGGAAGAAGAAGAGGTTATGTTCCCTCTTCAGGAGAAAATATTAGCATTATGAAGTCTGGATTTGTTGCGATTATCGGTAGACCAAATGTAGGGAAATCTACATTACTTAATCATATTTTGCATAAAAAAGTTTCTATTGTTACCGATAAAAGTCAAACTACTAGAAATGCTATCAAAGGTATTTATACTGATGAAAATGTACAAATAGTTTTCGTAGACACTCCTGGTATTCATAAACCTTTACAAAAGTTAGGAATAGAAATGAACAACATGGCTTATAAAACAAGCCAAGATGTTGACGCTATTATCTTAGTAGTGGATGCTTCTTTACCATTTGGAAAAGGCGATCAATATTTATTTGATCATCTAGCTATTAAAGATATTCCATTAATCATTGTATTTAACAAAATTGATAAAGCTAGATTAGACAAAACTAATAAAATAAAAGAAATTTATTTAGAGAAGTTTAAGAACGCTATTATCATCGATACAGTGGCTACTGAAGGATTTAATGTAGAAGAAATTGTAGGTCAATTAACTTCAATACTTCCTGAAGGTCCTATGTACTATGAAAAAGAGACTATAACTGATTCAGATTTAGTCTTCCAAATTAAAGAAATTATTAGAGAAAAGATATTAAATATACTTTCTAAAGAAGTGCCTCATTCTATAGCAATATATATGGAAGATATCTCTTGGGAAGATAACCCTATGCATATTAAAGCTTCTATCATTGTAGAAAAAGATTCTCAAAAGGGAATTGTTATTGGAGCTAACGGAAAACGCATCAAAGAAATTGGATCAAAAGCTCGTCAATCTATCGAAGCTCTAGTGAAAAAACATGTATTTCTCGAATTATTTGTTAAAGTTGACGAAGATTGGAGAGACCAAGATTCAGCTTTATCAAAATACGGATATAAAACTCCAAAAGAAGAATAATGAAAATAATAGTTTTATCCCTAGCTAAATATAGGGAAAAAGATGTAATAGTAAACGCTATTAGTGAAGATAGTTTAGTTACTTTTAAAGCTACAGGAGTTCTTTCTCCTAATCATAAAAACGCTAGTATTAATAATGTTTTAACTATTGCGGATGCTGCCATTAAAGATATACCTACAGGCAAAAAGATTTTAAAAGATTGTAGTATAATTTATTCACCTTTATTTACTGGTAATGATTTAACATTTCTAACTTGTATTAATACCATAGCAGAAGCAACAAATAAAATGCTTCCAGATAATGAAAAGCACCTTGCTTTTTCTTATCTAGAATTAGCATTAACTAGGCTTCAAGAAAAGGAAAATCCGCTACTTATAACATTTGCTTACATTATTAAATTAATGAAATTTGCAGGTCTAAATTTTGATATTAATCACTGTGTAAAATGTGGAACAAAAGAGAATATTGTTGGTTTCTCGTTGTCTAGTGGAGGTTTCGTCTGTCGAGATTGTTTTAATAGCGAAGAGGAAATAGATTTTAGAGGCACCACAATGTTAACTTTTAGAAAGCTTTCTGGATCTCAAGATTTTAAGTTCGATTTTGAAGTAGACGAAAAAGAACTCAAACATATCTTCTTAAGAATTATTTATTTCTTAAGAGACTATACAGGGGTCTATTTAGACTCTCCTAGGCTAATAATTAATTATTAAAATTATAAAAATACACTGATAATAGGTTGACATTACTTTCTTTGATAGTCATAATATTTTAGTTGCGATTTAGGAGCATATATAAACATGGAAAATAAATTCAAATATGAAGACATTACTACTCATTTAATTACTTCAGGTTATTATTACCAAGGAAGTGAAATTTATGGAGGTCTTTCCAATACTTGGGATTACGGACCTTTAGGTAGTGAAATTAAGAATAATATTAAAAAAGCTTGGTGGAAGAAATTCGTCCAAGAAAGTAGCACTAACGTTGGTATCGATGCTGCTATTTTGATGAATCCAAAAGTTTGGGAAGCAACTGGACACGTTTCAACATTTAATGATCCATTAATTGACTGTAAACATTGCCACCAACGTTTTAGAGCAGATCAATTAATCGAGGGTGAATATCCAGACGCAAAAGTTAGCGCTATGACTAACGAACAAATGATGGATTTCATTAGAGAACATCAAGTAAAATGTCCTAACTGCGGACAAACTAACTTTACTGACATTAGACAGTTCAATATGATGTTTAAGACCCATATTGGTGTTACTGAAGACTCTAAAAGTGCTGTTTACTTACGTCCTGAGACCGCTCAAGGTATGTTCGTAAATTTCAGAAATGTCATTAGAACAACCAGAAGAAAATTACCTATTGGTATTTGTAATATTGGTAAAGCATTTAGAAACGAAATCACTCCAGGTAATATGACTTTTAGAACTAGAGAATTCGAACAAATGGAAATGGAATTCTTCTGTAAACCTGGTGAAGACTTAAAGTGGTTTAGCTATTGGAAACAATATTGTTTAGATTTCATTAATAATTTAGGTGTTAAATCTGAAGCATTACGTTATCGTGACCATGATAAAGAAGAATTAGCTTTCTATAGCAATGCTACTACAGATATTGAATATCTCTTCCCATTTGGTTGGGGAGAAATTTGGGGTATCGCTGATAGAACTGATTATGACTTAAAACGTCATATGTCTTATAGCGGAGAATCCTTAGAATATTTAGATCCAGAAACTAACCAAAAAATCGTTCCTTATTGCATTGAACCTTCAGTCGGTGTCGACCGTTTGGTTTTAATGATTTTATGTGATGCATATGATGTAGAACAACTTGAAAAAGAAGAAAGAATTGTCATGCACTTGAAACCAGCTTTAGCTCCTTATAAAGCCGCTATCTTACCACTAAGTAAAAAGTTAGAAGATAAAGCAAAAGAAGTATATAGCTTGCTTTCTAAGAAAATGATGGTGGTTTACGATGATACAGGAAGTATTGGTAAACGCTATCGTAGAGAAGACGCTATTGGTACTCCTTATTGTATTACAATAGATTTTGATACTATCGAGAATGATACAGTTACCATTAGAGATAGAGACACTATGGAACAAATTAGATTACCTATCTCTGAATTAAGTAAATATTTAGAAGAAAAAATTGAATTTTAATTATGGCATTTGATGCTAGTTTAGCTGAAGAAATCTTAAAACAAGTTGATATTGTTAAAGTTATTAGCGCTTATCAACCTGTTATCAAAAAAGGCAGAGATTATGTCGCTCTTTGTCCTTTTCATGATGATTCAAATCCTAGCATGCATATCTCTCCTGAAAAACAAATATTTAAATGCTTTGTTTGTGGGGTTGGTGGAGACGCTGTAAATTATGTAAGAAAAAGAGAAAATATTTCTTATTTTGAAGCTTTAAGAAAAGTTGCTGAAATCTGTGGTATCTCAGATCCTCGACTTGATAAAAAAGAATACGTTAAACCTGCTGATCAAAAGAAAATACCTTTACTTGCCTGTTTAAAGGACTTAACTACCTACTATAATTACGCTTTATCTACCGCTGAAGGAAAAGCAGGATTAGATTATTTAAATTCCCGTCAACTTGATGAAGCAATGCAAACTAAATATAAATTAGGTTATGCATTTAGTGATGGTAAGAACACTATTAGTTTCTTACAAAGTAAAGGTCATTCTTTAAAAACTATTGAAGAAGTAGGAATCGCTAGTGTCATTAACGGAAAATATACTGATAAGAATGCCGGAAGAGTGATTTTCCCAATCTGTGATACAGAAGGATATGTTATTGGATATAGCGCTAGACGTATAAAAGATACGGATGAAGCAAAATATGTAAATACTCAAGAAACATATTTATTTCATAAGAGTAATGTTTTATATAACTATCACATTGCAAAAACTAAAGCTCATCTAGAAGGATATGTTTATATATTAGAAGGATTTATGGATGTATTTGCTCTTTCTAGAATTGGTATTGATAGTGCTGTTGCTCTTATGGGTACAGCCTTAACTAACGAACATATCGCTTTAATTAGAAAACTTGGTGTTCCAGTTAGATTATGTCTAGATGGAGATAAACCTGGACAAGACGCGACGATGAAATGTAGCAAATTATTAGCTCAAAGTGGCATTGATTTTTCTATCGTAGATAATCAAAATCGTAATGATGACCCTGATGAAATATATATCAAACAAGGTCCTAACGCTCTTAGAGCGTACTTAAATAACTTAGTTTCTAGAGTGGACTTTGCTCTTAACTATTTCACTAATACTAATCCGCTTACTTCTATTACTCAAAAGAAGTTATTGGTTAAAGAATTTATACCTATCTTATTCAATATAAATTCTACTTTAGAGTTTGAATCATATTTAAGAAAACTCGCTAATGTTACTGGATTTGACGCTGAAGCTATTAGAAAAGTAGTGATACAAGAAAAAAATAGTCCTTCAGGATCAAAAGAAGAATTTGTTAATTCATTTAAACCTGAAGATAAATTATTACGTCGACTAATGTTTGCGGAAAGAGAAGTCCTTTATCAAATGATGAATCATAAAGAAGCTGTTGATTTTTATGAAGATAATTTGACTGGATTCTATGATGAAACTTACCGTAATATTGCTTATTACATCGTCGAATACGCTAAAGAACATGAAGAAATGAATGTAAGTGGACTTATCGTATATCTAGAAGGTAGTGACGATGATAATAAAGATAAATTAATCAAAACTATTACCGACTTACAATTTGAAAGAAACCATCCTGATGTTTGTACTAAAGAACTTTTAGATGGACTCTTGGAGAATATTAACCAAGAAAAAGAAAAAATATTCGAAGATGATATGTATCGTCAATCTTTAGAGAATAAATCTCCTCAAGAAAAAGCACGTATCTTAAAAGAATATAGTCAAAGAAAACTTAATAAGCTTAAAAAATAATATGAAAGGGGAAAATATTATGGCAAAAGCAAAAGAGAATAAAAAAGAAAAAGCAGCAAAAGCTCCTAAAAAAGCCGCTAAGAAGAAAAATGCAGTTGTCACTGATGATGATGGTAACATCTTAAGCATTGATGAAATCAAAAATAATCTTCTCAAAGAAGCTAAAAAAGAAGGAACTATTGATCAATCTGAAATCATGGAGGCTTTCTCTAGTTTTGATTTAGATGATGAAACTTTACAAGACATCATTACCTTCTTCTCAAACCAAAAAGGTATTGAATTCACTAATGATGAAGCAGAAGACGAGGAGCTTGATGACATTGATATGTCTAAAATGTCTCCTGAAGACTTAGAAGAAAAATTCTATAACGAAGATGGTGAAGAAGAAGACGTTGAAGCTGATATTGATATCGCTCACTTAGAAGCTCAACTTGGTGGCGAAGTTAAAATCAATGACTCCGTTAAGATGTATTTAAAAGAAATTGGTAACTTCGCTTTACTTAAGCCTGAAGAAGAGCCAATCTTAGCTAAAAGAATCTTAGAGGGAGACGAAGAAGCTAAACAAAAATTAATTAACGCTAACTTACGTCTTGTTGTTAATATTGCTAAACACTACGTTGGTAGAGGCATGCTTTTCTTGGATTTAATCCAAGAAGGTAACCTTGGTTTAATGAAAGCAGTTGATAAATTTGATTACGAAAAAGGATTTAAATTCTCAACTTACGCAACATGGTGGATCCGTCAAGCTATTACTAGAGCTATTGCAGACCAAGCTAGAACTATTCGTATTCCGGTTCATATGGTTGAAACTATCAACAAGATGACTAGAGTTCAACGACAATTAATACAAGAATATGGTAGAGAACCAACCGCTGAAGAAATTAGTACCGCGATGGGAGGAGAACTTTCTCCAAAAAGAATTAGAGAAATTCAACGTATCGCATTAGAACCTGTTTCTTTAGAAACCCCAATTGGAGAAGAAGATGATTCGCATTTAGGAGACTTCTTAGAAGATAAGGAAAGTGAATCCCCAGTTGAATTTACTAGTAACCAACTTCTTAGAGAAGAACTTGAAAAGATTTTAAGTGAACTTTCTCCTAGAGAAGAACAAGTTATCAAATTAAGATATGGACTTGATGACAATCACCCTCGTACTTTAGAAGAAGTAGGAGCGGTGTTCCATGTTACTAGAGAAAGAATTAGACAAATTGAAGCAAAAGCTATTCATAAATTACAACACCCTAATCGTAGTAAGAGATTAGGTGACTATAGAGGTGGCTCGCGCTAATATGAAATTATCTTTAAGACTACAAGCAATCTACGAAATGGTTCCTTACGCTGTAACAGCGGATATAGGAAGCGATCATGGTAAACTCATGATTGCCTTATTTAATGATGCTCGTATTCCAAAAGGATACGCTGTTGAAAATAAAAAAGGACCTTACGATAGATTAGTTAAAGCTCTTAAAGAAGAAAATATTGAAGATGATGTAGTTCCTCTATTTAGTGATGGAATTAGTGAACTTCCTCCTAGTGTAGCAACCATTGTTTTAGCAGGTATGGGAGGAGAAACAATCATTAAAATCCTTTCCTCACATTTAGAAAAATTAAAGAATGTGTCAACGATAATTGTGGACGCTCATACTTCCACTCCTAAGTTAAGAAAATATATTTCAGATTTAGGTTATATTATTGCGGATGAGAGAATGGTTAAGGAAGATGGGATCTTCTATGAAATCATTAAATTCATCAAATCTGACATTGCTTTCTATAGTGAAAGTGATATCGAATTCGGACCAATTCTTAGAATGAAACAAAGTGAACTTTTTAAAGAAAAGTACCAAGAAAGAATTGATGAAATTAATCGCATCTTATCTCATAAAAATATTCCTATCGAAAAGAAAAGCGTATTAACCGCTGAGATGATTAAGATAAAAGATGAACTTAGATGTAATAACTAGTTATTACATAAATTGACAAAAATTTATAAATTAGATAGATAGCTAACCACGCTATCTATTTCTTTTTTAGGGGTTGAAGCGCCTGAAGCAATAGCAATATTCGCTTCATGGTCTATCTCAATTTCTTTTAGTTCATCAACGTTACTAATTAAGTAACTAGGAATATTAGAATAGAAAGTTTTGGCGATTTCTAAAAGCCTATTAGTGTTACTAGATTTTTTATCTCCAATAATTAATATTAAGTTTGTGTCACTAGGAATATTTATAACTGCTTCTTGGCGTAATCTAGTGGCCGCACATATCTCATCTAAAATACGTGCTTTTGGCTTATTTACAATGATATCGATATAGATATCTTTTAATTCTTTAGTGTTTAATGTAGTTTGGTTAATTACTAAAGGAGATTTATCTTTTACTTGTTTGTAATTGAATTCATTTTTGATGTCGTAGAAGTAGACTTTATTACCATGAGAAAGGGCCGCTAAAGCTTCTGGGTGATCTTTATGTCCGATATAGATAACATCGTGTCCTTGAGAAATCTCTTTATCAATAATTGCTAAGTTCTTCATGACTTTAGGACAAGTAGCATCATAAACAATGAAGTGTTTTTCTTCTGCAATTTTATCTAATTCTTTTCTATGTCCATGAGCGGAAAAGATGACAACACTTCCTTCTTTTAAGTTATATAGGATATTTTCTTCGCTAATTTTGTCGCGATATAAAGTAGTAATACCGTTTTCACTTAATTCTTTAATAACTGTTTCATTATGTACAAGCATTCCTAAAATATAGACATCTTTATCTATATTATTTCTTTTAGCTTCATATGCGATATTAATCGCATTAGTAACACCCGCACAATAACCTTCTGGTTTTAATAAAGTGACTTTCATATCAAAATTATGCTAACATAATTAAGGTGTTTATGGAAAAACAAAACTATTTTCTTGGCTGTCACGTCGCTATGAGTTCACCTAACTATTATTTAGGCAGTGTTCAAGAAGCTCTTTCTATGGGGGCTAATACTTTTATGTTTTATACAGGCGCTCCTCAAAATAGTTATCGTAAACCGGTAAATGAATTATTTATTGAAGAAGGTAGAAAATTAATTAAGGAAAGTGGAATTGATGAATCGAAAATAGTGGTTCACGCTCCATATATTATTAATCCTGCTAATTATTCAAGAAGTGATTTATATAATATGTCCATTGATTTTATTAATAGAGAACTTGTTAGAAGTGCGGCATTTAACGCTTCAATCTTAGTTCTTCATCCTGGAGCAAGTGTTGGTCAAGATAGAGCGTTATGTTTAAAAGCAGTTAGTAATTTACTAAATAAAGTATTCGCTAAAGCTAATAATAATGTTCGTATTGCTTTAGAAACTATGTCTGGCAAAGGTAGTGAAATTGGTATTACTTTTGAAGAAATTAAAGCAATGATCGATGGAGTGGACCCTCTATATAAAGATAAAGTTGGAGTCTGTTTAGATACTTGCCACGTTCATGATGCTGGGTATGATGTTAAAGATGTAGACGCTTTACTTACTCATTTTGATAAAGTAATTGGTCTAGATAAGTTATTAGTCATTCATATTAATGACAGTAAAAACCCTAAAGGCGCTCATAAAGATAGACATGAAAATCTAGGATATGGATATGTAGGATTTGATGTAATTAATAAAATCGTACATCATCCATTATTAAAAGAAGTCCCTAAGATATTAGAGACTCCATATATTGATAACAAACCACCTTATAAAGAAGAAATATCAATGCTCAAGAAAGGTGAATTCATTGAAGATTGGAAAGGATTAGATCCTCTTAATCTCTTCAAGTAAAGCATCAAAGGCTTCCTCTTCAGGAACCTTTTTTATTATCTTATCTTTTTTAAAGATAATGAATTCATGTTTACCTCCAGCGATTCCTATATCTGCGTTTTTAGCTTCGCCTGGTCCATTAACTACACATCCCATAACAGCAACGTGTATTGGTTTATTTACTTTTTCTAGATAAGATAATACTTGAGTGGCTAATTTTTGTACATCAACTTGAGTTCTTCCACATGTTGGACAACTAACTAAAGTTGGATAGTTAGGATATAACCCTAAATCATGAAGTAATCTCTTACACGCAATAATTTCTTCTTTAGGATCATCAGTAATAGAAATACGGATAGTGTCTCCGATACCTTCTAAAAGAAGTGGAGCAAGGCCCGCTGTTGAACGGATTAAAGAAATTTCTTTTATTCCGGCTTCAGTAATACCTAAATGAAGAGGATAGATAAAAGTTTTACTAGCAAGTCTATAGGCTTCTATAGTTTCTAAAGGATTACTTCCTTTTAAAGAGATACATATATCATAGAAATCTAAGTCTTCTAAAATCTTTACATGTTTTTTAGCGGACTCAACTAAAACAGAAGCATTATATTTACTAGAATAATCATGAATTTCTTTATCCAAAGAACCAGAATTAACTCCAATTCTAATAGGAACATGTTTCTCTTTAGCTTTATCGACTACTTTCTTAACGTTTTCAATATCTCCGATATTACCGGGATTAATTCTAATTTTATCTACACCCATGTCCATAGCGATTAAAGCAAAACGATAATCAAAATGGATGTCTGCCACTAAAGGGATAGAGATCAATTTCTTTATCTCTTTAATTGCATATGCGTCATCCATATCTAAAATAGATACACGCATCATTTCCGCTCCTAAAGATGCACATTCATTAATTTGAGCGGCAACTTCTTCTACATGAGAAGTTTTAATATTACACATTGATTGGATGACAACTTTATTTTGTCCTCCAATCTGTAAGTTATTTACTTTTATAGGTCTAGTTGTTTCTCTAATATTCATACTATCTTTATTATAAAAAAATGACCCCAATGAGTCATTAATTTTTATGCCAACCAGGTCAGTGCGTTCCTGGATCGCTCTGTACCACCTACATGAGGTGCGCCGTGGTCGTACACTGACGTTTACTCTCCAGTATTTCTACCGCAGAGGACGTACATCTCCACCTTTGGCATACTTATTATAACAAGATTTTACACATACGACTAGATTTTATATCTTGGTTATAAAAATAGTTTTCACGAATGCATTTTTCATATTTATATCAGTAATTTCTAATGAAATCTGAATGTATTCATCGTTATAACTATTCCTTTTAATGTAAAGGTTATATGTTTCTGATCTCTTTTTATCTTTTTTGAGTTTCGACTCGTTAATATATCTTGGGATTCTTTCAATATCACTTGGTCTTAATCCATGCCTTGATTCAGCAATGTGAGTATATCTACTACGATTACTTCTTGCCCTATCATCATCAAAATAGATAATCAGATTGTGTTTCTTATCTATTAGAGGATTTGGAAGCTTTTTTAAAGCATAAATTAGTTTTTGTTCATAAGAATAACTTTTTTTCTTAGCCATATAGTGTATCTATGATAAGAGATATTAAGAAAATAATAAATTCTATATAAAAAGATATTTATTTTTAAATTAACTTTATTAAAAGTAACATGTAAAATTAGAATAAAAATATTCTAATATATGGTAGATAATAAAGATAACATTAACCATCCAATCACAGAGACTAATCATTCTTCTGAAAAAGAAGATTTTATTTTAAAACTCACTAAAAAACTTCAAGATATTGAAAATGAACAAAATAGTGGTGCACCTTACTACAGTTTAGAAGAATTAGACTGCGCATTAAAAAATATTGTTGGAGAATGACAAAAATGAAGTATTTAAAACTTTCTTTACTAACTTTGCTATTAACTTCTTGTGGCGGTACGACATCACCTAGTGTCGAACCATCAATTGAACCTAGTGTTGCACCTAGTGTAGAACCTTCACTTGAACCAAGCGCGAATCCTTCAAGTGAAGATGCTAAAGAAGAGGTCGAGATAAAAATACTAAAAAATCGTTCTGCGCATATTGAGAAGATATGTGAAATTTTGAATGAAGATAATTCCACCTATCATTTCTCTTCTAAAGTTGTTTCAAATGAGGATGAAGCGGATTTAGTTTTTTCTAGTCTTCTTAAATATCGTGAAGGTGGTATTGTAGATGACTCTTTAAAAGATTATGTGTTAGAGAAAACCAATGAAGGTATTCTTTCTAGCCTATTGGATAAAGATGGAAATTTAGTTGGTGTACCATATATGCCATATGTGAATGTCATGTATTTAGATGTAGATAATTTTGAACATTATGAAACTATCGATGAGTTGAAGGAAGCTGTCAGCCAACATGATAAAGCTACTATTAGCATAAGGCCTGATAATATTTCTTTATATTTATTGGATTCTGATAGATTTGACAATAACTTCTTCTATGAAGAAGATGGGGTTTATAAAAGCGCACTATCTTTAGAAAGTTACAACGATTTATTAGTTGATTTTAATAATTATTTTAGCGATTCAATATTTACTTCACCATCGAGTACTACTGTAATTCTAAAAAATGAATACTCTGCTGCGATAACTTCTCCTTCATATTATTCTGTAATTGGTAGGTATGGTTATGATGTTGTAACCGCAAAATTACCATCTTTAAACATAAATGGAACCATTTATACTAATTCTAATTTGTATAATTTATCTTATGTTACTAAAGGTCAAAATTGCTCAATAAGCGAAGATGTTGTTAATCAAATATTAGAGACTTTTTTAAGAGATGAATTTCAAGATTATTTAGTAAAAGGAGAATTTAAAGGTTTTTCTTTATACAATTCTTCCTACAAATTAGATGATACTAATGAAGTTTTAAAAAGAGTGGATTTCAATCTTGATGACTATAAAACTTATTCTCCAATTATGAAAGATGTTGATGGATTTCATGCATTAGCCACGTTCTTGTATGATTTAGGTGGAATGCTTAGAAACAAACAAGAAACCTCAGACTTATATTTAAAAGTTTCTGAAATCTTAGAAGAGATTAATAATCTTTTCTAATTTATATACTTTATTTGATGAATCTTATTTCAATTATTATTTTGGGATGCGAATATTACTTGTTATAATTTTATTATAGAACAATCCTAGTTCTGGTGGCTCATCTAAATATATCTTTAGAAATGGAAAGGATGATTTTATGGATTTATCTTTGATTGTTGGATTATTATTTTCAATTACATCATTAGGAGGTCATTCACACTATGAAGTATATTAAGTTAATTTGTCTTTGTTTAATTTTAACGTCTTGCGGAGGTACTTCAAGTTCTACACAAAGTATTGATCCGAGTGTTCAACCTAGTATTTCACCTTCAATTGAGCCTAGTATTACGCCAAGTGTTGAACCATCAATTGAGCCAAGTGTAGAACCATCACCTGTTATTCAAGAAATAGAAATTAAAGTTTTAAATAACTTATATGCCACTACAAGTAAAATTTGTGACTTATTAAATGAAGATAATTCAATTTATCATTATTTAGTATCTACTGTTTCTAATGAATAAGATGCTGATATAGTAAGCACATCAATTTTGCAATACAGTGGAAGCCCTATTTTAGATGACTCTTTAAAATCATATGTTTTAGAAAAGACAAACCAAGATGTTTTAGATGCAGTTACTAATAGTGAGGGCAAACTTAGAGGAATCCCTTATGCTCCTTATGTTAACGTAATGTATTTAGACGCGGATAATTTAGCATCCTTCGATAATATGGAAACTATTAAAGAAGAAGTTGCTTCCCATGATGGAGCCCATATTAATATCCGTTCAGATTATATTGCTTTATATTTAATGGATTCAGAAAGAGTTAACAATGACTTTTTATACAACGAAGATGGAACTTATAAAAGTGCACTAGCTTTAGAGGAAAATAACGATTTATTAATTGATTTTAATAATTATTTTAAGGATTCAATCTTTATTAATAACGCAAGCAAGTTACTTAAAAACGAATATTGTGTTGCTGTGACTTCACCTTCATATTATTCAATATTAGATACCTTTGATTTTGATGTAGTGACCACAAAGTTACCATCAGTAACAGTAAATGGAACTACATATCACCATTCTTCTTTATATAATCTTTCTTATGTCACTAAAGGTAATAACTGTTCTATTGAAGAAGATGCATTAAACAATGTTTTAAAAGCATTTTTATCAAACGAAATTCAAGATTATTTAGTTGCTAGGGAATTTAAAAATTTCTCTTTATTGAATTCTAGTTACCACCAAGAAAATACCGCTGAAGTAGTTAAAAGAGTGGACTTTAATTTATCAGATTATAAATTTATCTCACCAAAAATGGATAATTCAGCTGACTATGATGCATTTACTTATTTCCTAGGTAGTCTAGGAGGATTAATAAGAAATAATCACGACACTACTGATTTATATCTAAAAGTTAATGATATTTTAGAAGAAATTAATAGCCTATTTTAATCTAGGCATATTAAAGAAACATTCATTCAATATATAGATTTTATTTGAAAGTGTTTTATATATACGTTATGTTATGTGGGTCAAAGGAGTAGAAGACATTAAAAGACCGCTTATTATCGGGCCGGAGATGTAAAACGCCGTCCTAGTAGTGGTAGCGCACCTAAAAACGCTTTTTTTGTAAATAAAAGTTAATTTATTTTTAATAACTAATCATATTTGATATGATTTGTGAGGTAGGTAAATATATGATTATTGATAGTTTTGATAATAAAAGTAAACCATTTATAACTCCTGATACTTTCTATAAAAAAGTAGAAAGAAATGATTTAGTGTGTATTGTTACTTTTTCTAAAAAGGTAATTGATTACGTTATTGAGAAATATAACGCTAAATTATATGCAAGTTATAAAACTTCTAATGATAAGCAAGATATTTATATTTTTAACTATCAAGAGAAAGACTATTTAATCTATATGACAGGAATAGGCGCTACTTGGTCAAGTACCGTTTTAGTAGAAGTAATGACCGTTACAGGAGCACATAAATTTGTCTATTTTGGAAGCTGCGGTGTTCTTGATGATGAAAAGTGTCGTGGAAAGATAGTTGTACCTACTGAATCATATCGTGATGAGGGTATTTCCTACCATTATATTGAAAAAAGCGATTATATTGAAATTAGAAATCACCAAAAAATTGAAGATATTTTAAGTAAAAATAATATTCCTTTTGTCAGTGGTAGAATTTGGACTACCGACGCTATTTACATGGAAACAATAAATAAAGTTAATCAACATAAAAAAGAAGGTTGTTTAGCTGTTGAAATGGAAGTAAGTGGAGTAGAAGCTGTTAGTAGATATTATGATATCGAGAATTATCATATGTTATTTAGCGCAGATTCTTTATCCTCAGAAGACACCTGGGAAAGAAAAGAATTTGGAGCTAAAGGAGAACATAGTCTACAATATCGCACTTTTGAAATTGCTCTATTAGTGGCCCAAAACTTATAAATCTTCTTTATTTATAAAGGAGACTCAACTAAAAAATATCAAGATTTATACAATAAATACTTGCATGAATCAAGAATTATGATAGACTTATCAATGCATTTAAGGAGATTAAGATGGCTAAAGACGATCGTATATCATTAACATTAACATGTACTGAATGTGGTGAAGAAAATTACTTAACAAGCAAAAATAAAAAAGCTAATCCAGAAAGATTAGAAGTATTAAAATATTGCCCACGTTGTAAAAAGAAAACACTTCACCGTGAGAAGAAAAAGAAATAGGGAAATCCCCTATTTTTTATTAGTTAATAAATTATGGTTAAAGTTACTCCCTTTGTTTATGACACCAATGACGAATTACTAAGTAATACTTTTGTTATAACTGATAGTAAAAATCAAGCTCTAGTAATTGATCCTAGTAGTAATTATGATGGCATCATTAATTACTTAGAAAAGAATAAGCTTAAACTAAAAGCTATTTTAATTACACACGCTCATTTTGATCATATCGGAGGCTTAACTAGATTATATAATGCATTTCCTGTACCAATTTATGCAGGATATGAGGAATTAGATACCTTCCTAGACCCATATAAAAACTGCTCTATGAGTCACGGAATTAAACCTATTAAGGTAGATTTAAAAATCACTCCTTTAGGAGATAACGAAATCTTAAATCTATTAGAAGAAACAATAAAAGTAATCTATACTCCTTATCACACTGTAGGAAGTGTATGCTACTATTTTGAAGAATCTAAAGTGATATTTACTGGCGATTCTTTATTTATGTATGCCTTAGGAAGAAGTGACTTACCTACAAGCGTACCAAGTAAAACTAACGAATCAGTAACAAAGCTATTTGCTTTACCCGAGGAAGTAAAAGTATATCCAGGACACGGTAGATTCACCTCAATCGGGGATCAAAAACGTTTCTTCCTCCGCCATTCTCGTTAATTTTCTAAAATAACATTTATTAAATGTTTTTTATTTGGTAGTATTACTAATGTTAAGAAAGGAAAAAATTTAATTATGGTAAACGTAACTGAATTAAGAGCGGGTAACTATTTCGTCGAAGACGGCAATATTTACCAAGTTCAAGATATCTTATTAAACAAAACTGCGATGAGAAAAATGGTCGCAAAAGTCAAAGTCAAAAACTTAAGAACAGGTGCTATGACTGAAATGGCTAAGAACTCAGGCTATATGATTGAAACAATCCGTTTAGACAAACGTCAAATGCAATATTTATATGATACAGGTGACGCTTTATGCTTCATGGATCAAGAAACATATGAACAAATTGAAATCTCTAAAGATAGATTAAAATGGGAATTACAATTCCTTAAGGGAGATGAAATTGTTGATATCACTTCTTATGAAGGAGAAATCTTAGGTATCACTCTTCCTGCTAAAGTTGCTTTACAAATCACTGACTGTGAACCTGCTGTTAGAGGCGATACAGTTAATAAAGCAATGAAAGACGCTATTTTAGAAACTGGATTAAAAGTTAGAGTTCCATTATTCATTGAAAACGGTGAAACTATCTTAGTTAGAACTGATAACGCTGAATACGATGGTAGAGCTTAAGCGAGGTAAAATATGCAATTAGGTGCTGCTATTGGATTAATCATTGGTGCGCTAGTCTTAGGTTTAGTTGGAGGCTTCTTTGGAGCAAGATACTATTTCAAAAGACAATTACAAAAGAATCCACCAATTAATGAAAAAATGATTAGAGTCATGTTTGCTCAAATGGGTAGAACCCCTTCTGAAAAACAAATCAGAGAAATTATGAGAAACATGAAACAAAACTAATTAAATCAAAAAGGTTAAAAGACACTCTATTAAGAGTGTTTTTTATTTGTTGCTATGTACATAATTATTGAAATGTATGTACATTAATATATAATGAGTATGTACAGGAGGTTTACCTATGTGTAGCGTTAATGTAACTGAATTTAGGAAAAATATTTTCCATTATATTGAATTATGTACAACTGAAGATATACAAGTGACTAATAATGGTATAGTTGTTGCTGTTTTATCTAATCCTGATAAGCAATACTACGACTCGTTATATAAACTTTGTGGGTGCCTCAAAGATTATGATGACGGAAAAGATTATGATGAAATAATCGGAGAAGGAATTATGAAAAAATGCGGATTTTAGTTGATACAAATGTTTTTGTAGACCTTCTTTTACAACGCGAGGATAAATGGAAAGATGCACTTAATTTTTTCATTTGGTGCCGTAGATATAAAAATCAAACCTATGTCACTTCTGTATCTTTAAGAGATATTGAATATATTGCTCACAAACACATCCATAATAAAAACGAGGCTAATAAAATATTGAATCGAGTATATGCTAATTTATGCACAAAGGTAATTGGCGTTAGCGCGGACTGTGCAATTAACGCAATCTTTGAAGATTATAAAGATTATGAAGATGAATTGCAGATACAAGCCGCAAAAGAAAACTTACTTGATGTAATTGTTACAAATAATATAAAAGATTTTAAAGATAGAGGCATACCAGTTTTTACCCCTAAAGAGATTTCTGCTTTAGAATTAAATTAAACATAGTTCGTTTTGAAATAACATAATTGGGATATAGTGTCTTAGACAAAAATATGTCCAAGACAAAATGTCCAAGACAACATACTTGTATTAAGTGTTGTTAACGTAAACGTTGTTTTTTATACGTGAAACAGCAAAAAGATTTATATAAAGGAAGCATGCTTTAAAGGATGCTCTAACTTAAGCTTCTTCACCGCTCCTAGTACAGTTGACTATATTGGTTATGAAACATACTAATATTGCTCTTTTTAGCGAATGTTAATAGCTATCATCCTGAAATTTTTATATCAAATGATGCCTTTAATCCTGTACTGCATTAAAGGATATTGATGTCATTAACTGCACTAAAGAAAACTGGATCAGAATGAATGAGTCACTTGAGTTTGATAAGCAAGTTACAATCCATTGTACTGAAGGAGATTTGGTAAATAATAAGTAAAATCCATTAAGAAAAAAGCGTGTATGGTTCCCATATTTTTATAGGGTACATGCATGCTTTTTTATTTGTGAAAATTCATTAAAATAGAAGGAAAGTTTCAATGTTATTTGAATAATATAAATCATAAAAAAACATACAATAAATATAAAAGGCGCTCAAGTGTTATGAGCGCCTGTATATAATTATATATCTTGATTATCATTTATCTTTTAATATAAATATTAATAACTACTAATTTATTACTAAGAATATACTAGTAAATTATTTCATCCATTTGATTTTTCTTTCAGTTCCAGCCTTTAAATTAGCAATATTTGTGCGGTGTCTATAAATCATTAAGACCGCCATAACTGTAATGATTAAAGCGTAGTGCCAACTGAAGATAAATACTGGTCCATATCCAACGATAGAGTGATAGCCATTTGGAATGCTATTTGTCATGACTAATACTGCCCAGACCCAAGCAACAATTGATAAGATACAACCCATAGCAATTGATGTAAGAGAAACGTATTTTGATTTCTTTAAAAGTGGGAAATATAAGCAAGCAGGAACAAATCCTAAACCCCAGCTAGCTCCTAAAGTAGTACCCATAAAGTTTGAAACACCTTTACCACCTTTGAAGTTAGCGAAACATGGCCAACAGTGACCAATCATACAACCAAGTGGAGCTAACCAATAGACTGGCCATTGAATTAAATATGCTCCAGCGTGACCACTGAAGTATGCAGAACTTGATACCATAAGTGGCTTATCTCCAAAATTTGCGTAAGTTAAGATAGCCCAGCAAATCCACATTGGTGCGATAGTCTTAATCATATCGAGAATAATGATGAGTAATCCTACTTTTTTACCCCATAATCTACCAGCATTAGTGCCACCTGCGTTTTTGCTTCCATAATCACGTGGATCTTGGTGGTAAAAGACCTTTCCTATTAAAATAGAAAAGCTCACGCTGCCCATTAAATAACCAAAAAGTAAGACAATAAAGGCAACAAGTATATTATAAATAATATCCATATTTTTCCTTCCTCCGTATGCTTTTACATTCTACTAAAAGACTTTATTTTTGCAACTTAATTTTTATATAATTAAACCGCAAATCTTAACATATGGACGAAAATAAACGAAAAAGTAACTATACTGCTGATGATATTCATGTTCTTCAAGGTCTTGAAGGAGTAAGAAAAAGACCAGCCATGTATATAGGAAGCACTAATTCGATGGGCCTCCATCATTTAGTGTGGGAAGTTGTTGATAACGCAGTCGATGAAGCTCTTTCTGGATACGGAACTAACATCACCGTTACCGTCCATAAAGATGGTAGTGTTTCAGTACTTGATGAAGGTAGAGGTATCCCAGTTGGTATCAATAAAGAGACTGGGAAAAGCGCTCTTGACTTAGTATTTTCTGAACTACATGCTGGTGGTAAATTCAATAACGCTGTCTATAAAAGTTCCGCTGGTTTACATGGTGTTGGTGCTTCAGTCACCAATGCTTTAAGTATTTATTGTGACGTTACTGTATATATTGACGGCTCAATTTACCATATCAGATACGAAAACGGAGGACATTTAGTTACTCCTTTAGAAGTTATTGGAAATACTAAAAAACATGGTACTTTAGTTAGATTTAAACCAGATCCAACTATCTTCACAACAGTGGAATTTAAAGCCGATGTTATCGCTGGATATTTACAAGAAAAAGCCTTCTTGATGAAGGGTGTTAGATTTATCTTTATTGACGATAGAGCTAACAAGAAAGATGAATTCTACTATCAAAATGGTCTTACAGAATACATCAATAACATGAATTTAAATAAGAATCCTTTGACTCCTGTTATGAATTTCGATGATTTAGATAGTGAAACTGGAATAGATGTAGAAATCGCTATGCAATATTGCTTAGAAGATTATAACGAAACAGTTTATTCTTACGTTAATAATGTAAGAACTAGAGATGGTGGTACCCATGAAACAGGTTTTAAGTCTGGCTTAACTAAAGCCGTTAATGACTTTGGCGAAGAGCAAAATATTTTAAAAGGTAAAAAACTTGAAGGTAGTGATATCCGTGAAGGATTGACCGCTATTATTTCGTTAAAAATCCCTGAAAAATATCTCCAATTCGAAGGGCAAACTAAGGGTAAATTAGGTACTCCAGAAGCTACCCAAGTAGTCCAAACCATTATCTATAATAAGTTTACTTATTATTTATTAGAGAACAAAGAACTCGCTATTCGTATCATCAAGAAATGTTTAGATTCTCAACAAGCTAGACTTGCTGCTAGAAAAGCAAAAGAAGAGATACGTACATCGAAAAAGGCTAATAAACAAGAAGTAATCCTTTCTGATAAACTCACCCCAGCACAAAGTAAAGAATACGCTAAAAATGAATTATTTATCGTTGAAGGTGATTCCGCTGGAGGAAGTGCTAAAAAAGGTAGAGATAGATTACATCAAGCCATCTTACCTCTAAGAGGTAAACCTTTAAATACTGACTCCATTTCTTTAGATAAATTACTCCATAACGAAGAATTTGCTACTTTAATTAACACCATTGGAGCGGGTTTTGGTCAATCATTTGATATTGAAGATATTCGATATGGAAAAATCATCATCATGACCGACGCTGATACTGATGGAGCCCATATTCAAACGTTATTATTAACGTTTTTCTACCATTACATGAGAGAATTAATTACTACAGGTCACGTCTATATTGCGGTCCCACCTCTTTATCGAGTAGCTAAAGAAGATAAATCTCGTAAAGTAATTGAACGCTATGCATGGACTGATGAAGAACTCGAAGAAGCTAAGAAAGCCGTTGGAGCAGGATGTAAAATTACCCGCTACAAAGGACTTGGTGAAATGGACGCAGTGCAATTAAAAGAGACTACCATGGATCCAAAAAGTAGACTTTTAGTCCAAGTTGATATTGAAGATCCTTTCCTTGTTGAAAGAAGAGTAAATATCTTAATGGGTAAAGATACTTCTTTGAGAAAGAAGTGGGTCGAAGAAAACGTTGAATTTAACACTGTCGATAACTTTATTAAGGAGGTCAAATAATTATGGCAAAGAAAAAACCAGAAATTGAAGAAACTCCTATAGTTGAGAATATCTCTGTTGAACCATTAGAGAACGTCATGGGTGATAGATATGCGACTTATGCTAAATATGTCATCCAAGATCGTGCTATCCCTGATGTAAGAGACGGACTTAAACCTGTTCAAAGAAGAATTATTTTTACCATGTATAAAAATGGTAACACGATAAATAAACCAACTAGAAAATGCGCTCATACCGTTGGAGCGGTCATGGGTACTTATCACCCACATGGTGATACTAGTATCTACGAAGCTCTTGCTAGAATGAGTCAAGATTGGAAAATAAGATACCCATTAATCGATTTCCAAGGTAATAACGGTAGTATTGATGGAGACTCTCCTGCTGCTTACCGTTATACAGAATCTCGCTTAAGCGAGCTCAGTAACGAACTCGTAAGAGACATAGAAAAAGACACTGTAGATATGCAACTTAACTTTGATGATACAGAGTTAGAACCAATAGTTTTACCTTCAAGATTCCCAAATTTGCTTATAAATGGCACTGAAGGTATTGCAGTTGCTTTAGCAACTGAAATTCCGCCTCATAATCTTAATGAAGTAGTGGACGCTATCATTTATCGTATTAACCATAAGACCGCTACAAGTTTAGATTTGATGCAATTTGTTAAAGGACCAGACTTCCCTGGAGGCGGTATAATCTACCAAGGACCAGGTTTAGAAAGTATCTATACCACCGGTAGAGGACGTATCGAGATGGCGGCCTTAACTGAAATCGTTGAACAAAAGAATATCACTCAAATTGTTATTCATGAACTTCCATATAAAGCGGTCAAAATCCAAACTGTCTATGAAATAGACAAGATTCGCCATTCTAAGGCAATTGATGGTATTTTAGAAGTCAGAGACGAAAGTGACTGGAAGGGTATTAGAATCGTAGTTGACTGTAAAAAAGAAGCACGTGTCGACTTAATCTTAGAATATTTGATGAATAAAACTTCACTTAGATGTAATTATTCCGCGAATATGGTGGCCATTGTTAACAACCGTCCTAAGACACTTGATTTATTAAGCTTTATTGACACTTATATTGATCACCAAGTCGATGTAGTAACTAGAGCAAGTAAATTTGATTTAGCAAAAGCTCAATCACGTTTACATCTTGTTGAAGGATTAATCATTGCTTCTTTAAATATTAATGAAGTTGTAGACATCATTAAACATAGTAACGATAAAGCTGATTCTAAGGTCAATTTAATGGCCCGTTTCTCCTTTAGTAACGAACAAGCAGAAGCTATTGTTACTATGCCTTTATATAAATTAAGCCACACAGATGAAGAAATTCTCCTTAAGGAGAAAGAGACATTATTAGAGACTATCGAATACTTCGAAGGTCTATTAAGCGACGAAAATAAACTTAACCGCGCAATCATTAAAGATCTTAAGGCTTTAGTGGCTAAATATGGGGATGAAAGAAGAACTAAGATTATTGATAAGGTAGAAACTGGACCTATTGATAAACGAGATTTAATCCCTAAAGAAGAAGTTATGGTCGCGGTTACTTATGACGGATACGTCAAACGTAGCTCCATTAAATCATATAAGAGTAGTAATGAACCTCTTCCAGGACTTAAAGATGGAGATGTTATTGTTGGCATCTCTAACGCTTTAACTACTGACTATATCTTATGTTTTACTAATAAAGGCAATTACATAGTAATTGGAGTTCACTTAATTAATGAAAGTAAATGGAAAGATGAAGGAATTCATATCAATACATTTACTACATTAGGAAGTGGCGAAAAGATTATTAAAGCTTATATTATTAACGAAAAACGAGATGACTTATATTTCTGTGTCTGCTCTAAATGTGGACAAATTAAACGTACACCTCTTTCAGAAATTGACTTAAATAAGCATTCACGTCCTTCTAAAATGATGAGAATCATGGATAGAGACGAAGTTATTGGAGTTGAACTTTTAAGCGGTAACAGTGATGTTTTAGTTATTTCTAGTAACGGTAACGCTTCTATGTTTAACGAAAACGAATTAACTATTGTTTCCTCAAAAGCTGGTGGCGTTAAATCAATGAATGGGTTAGCTAAAGCTAGTATCGCCGCTCTTATTACTTTCGAAGAAAGTGATAAAACTAAATGTGTTTTATATACCGATAAAGGACATGAAAGAGTGTTTGATGCTTCTAAGATAGCTAAAACTAACCGTTTAGGTAAGCCAACTCCTATTTGTCCTTCATTTAAGAGTGATATCCATAATGTTGTCGCTGCATTTAAGATTAATAATAGAGAAGAATTCGCTGTTAGTATTTATTATACTAACAAGACATTTGAACTTAAGTCTTATGAAAAAGAAGATCTATATTTAACAGATTATCAATATGCGAAAACTAATATGAAAAAACCTGCCGGTACTTTAATTGAGATGGTTTTAGGTCAAAATATGGAGACCATTGATAAGAATACTATTTCTCATCCAGTGATTTTAAAAACACCTAAAGAAGAAAATAGTGAAAATGCACAACCTGAGAACGTTGAAGAAGTAGAACAAAAAGAAGAAGCGGGTTTTGAACAAATCTCAATCTTCGATGATTTAGAAGATTAATTTAAATCATTATTATAGTATATTATTAGTATAAAATTAGTAGTTATTAACAAAGTTAAAATAGTAATAACTACTTTTTTAATATTATAAAAGTGTTAAAGATATGCTTCTTCCTAAAGCTTTGAATAGTTTGTTGATTTTTGCAATTGTTGGATTGCCATTACCTCTTTCTATCTTAGAGATATCGCCTTGATCAATATGAGACATTTTGGATAACTCTGTTTGGGTAATATTCATTTCTTCGCGAGTTTTTAAAAGCAGTGTTCCTATTTGTTGATTGATAGTAGGTTCTTCGTGTCCAACTATCTCACTTTCTTATGAATTTATATGGTATTTGTTCCATATATTTTTGTTTTCATCTCTCTTTTATTTTCCATTTTGTATCCTAATTTTAATTAAAGTCTATTAATAAAGACTTTTTATGATAGAATAAGTTACGTAGATTATGTTTAAAAAATTCATTCCATTCGCAGTTGCTAAAAATATCTATGGAATTCCAGTAGAGTTTTATAAAAAACTCGGTATTAAGACATTAATGATGGATCTAGATAACACTCTTGATAGTTATAAACTATACAAGCCTACGGAAAAAGCAATTAAACTCATCCAAGAACTTAAGGATAATGACATCACTCCAATTGTTGTTAGTAACAACAAAGGAAAACGTGTTGGAAGCTATGCTAAAGCACTTAACATTGAATATGTTAATAGTGCACATAAGCCATTTCCTTTTAAGCTAAAAAAGGTAATTAATGCCAAAGGCATTAAAAGAGAAGAATTACTTTTCGTTGGAGACCAAATGATGACAGATGTTCTTGCAACTCATTACGCGCATGTTAGAATGGTTTTGGTAGACAAACTTGTAGATGAAGACCAGTGGACCACTCGTATAAACCGTATTTTCGGTAGAAGAATCCGTAAACATCTACAAAAGAAAAATAAACTAGTTGATTGGAGGACTATTTATGGCACACGCAATTAGAGTTAGAAGATGTTTCCACTGTGGTGAAGTGTTACAAACCAAGTACCCACGTGAACCTGGTTACATCTTAGAAAGCACAATTAATAATAACAAACCTGACGCTTTATTATATTGTAACCGCTGTTACGGTAAGGTTAAGGCTTTAAACTATTCTGAACTTGATCAAAATGTTGATGATGATGTCAAAAAAGTCTTAAAAGACGCTCTTGCGACAGATGCTTTACTCATTTGGGTCGTTGATTTATTTGCCTTTAACGGTATCCTCCACCCAGAAATTGTTAAGTTTGCTAGAAAGCTTAACACTATTGTCGTAGGTACTAAACGTGACTTATTCCCTAAGGTAGTTAAGAATGAATATCTTACTCGTTTCCTTAAGGAAAGGTTCTTAGAATATAATATCAAACCTATCGCTATTCACTTATTCGGTAGTGAAGGTGATATCGACGCTAAAGATTTATTAAATCGTTTAAATACTGTTCGTAAAGGACATGACGTATATATGGTCGGTTCTTTAACAAGTGGTAAAACAAGTATCATTAATAAAGTCTTAACTGGATTTGAAAATAAATCTAAATGGGCAATTAAATCTGAATCTATTGGAGATTCTAAATCAAAGATTTTAGAAGTACCATTATCTAACTCTTCTTTCTTCTATGAACTCCCAGGATTCCCATTAACTACTTCTGTTCAATCTAAAGTTGAAAAAGATGTCCAAAAGGTTCTTATTCCTCGTAAACAAATTAAGATTACTCAAAGAACCATGATTAAGGGTGAGACCCTTTTCGTTGGTAACTTAATTCAATTCTCTATGCTTAAAGGTAAAACCACTTTGGTGAAGTTATATTCCGCTGAAGGAGTGGAAGCTAAAAAGATTAAAACTCCTCAAATCAAAGAAGTGGAACAAGAAAACTATCGTAAACGTAATATTAGACCATATTCTGAAAACTTCTCTGACTTCTCAGATTATGACGTATTTGATTATGAAATGGATAATGATGGTAAACTCCATGATATCTCTATTCAAGGTGTCGGTTGGTTTACTGTAGCAGGTAAAGGACAAACTTTCAGAGTCACTTTCCCTAAAGGAAGTGCGGTTAAAGAATATCTTTCCAAGGTAAGAGTGGATGATTAATAATCGTCAAAAAGCTCAGTTAAAAGGCTTAGCAAGTAACTTAAATATCAAATACCAAATCGGTAAAAATGAATTAACAGATAGCCTTGTTAATGTTTTAGATAACGCTCTTAAAGCACATGAATTAATCAAGATTGATGTCATGAAAGGCTATACTGAATCACTTCATGAACTCGCTATTAATTTAAGTATTAAATTACAAGCAGAGGTAGTTCAGGTCGTAGGTAGAGTTATCATCCTCTATCGTAAAAATAAAGATAACCCTAAAATTAAATTAGTAAAATAAAATGAATATTGTCATCTTCGGTGGAAGTTTTGATCCTGTCCACATTGGTCATATTAAAATAGCTAACTATGTCGCTGAAGTTTATAACGCGACTATTTATTTTGTACCCGCTAAAATCAGTGTTTGGAAAACTGAATCAGTATCAATTGAAGATAAATTAAACATGTTAAAGCTTGCAACAAAAGATAATCCAAGCTTTAAAATCGAAGAATTCGAGCTAAATAGACCGGAAGAGCAGACTTATAGCATCGAAACGGTTAGATACTTCAAGAAGAAGTTTCCTAACGATACGCTTTATTTTTTAATGGGTGCGGATCAAGCACTTAATTTCCATAAATGGAATGATGCCTATGAGTTATCTCAATTAGCTAGAATTTTATATTACCCTAGAGACGGCTATAAACCTCCAATAGATAATATTCTTAATTACCAAATGGAATTAGTGGATGGAGGACTTTATCACGCTAGTGCGACAGATATAAGAAACCTTTCTACCCTCTATTTAGATGAAAAAGTACTTAACTATATCATCGACCATGAGCTTTACTTTGTAAAAAAAGTGAAGAGCATGTATACACCTGAACGCTATAAACATGCGGTAAGTGTCGCTAAAACCGCTATTGAGATTGCTAGAAGTAATAATCTATTGTTCGATAGTTTATTATCTTATTTCTTTTTAGCGGGATATCTACACGATATTGGTAAAGCTATCCCTAAAGAAGAACAAAAAGCCATTATGGCGGAGTCTTTCCCAGAATATTTAGATATGCCTCCTTTCTCTTATCACCAATTCGTAGGTGTAGAAATAGCAAGAAAAGAGTTTGGTATAGAGGATGTGTTTATTTTAGATGCGATAAAATATCACGCGACCGGTAGAGCACTTATGACTAATCTTGAAAAGATTATCTATGCAGCGGATAAAATAGAACCTACAAGAGGATATGATTCTAGCGCTTTAATAGAAGCGATGAAAAAAGACTACGAAAAAGGATTTATTGAAGTATTAAAACACAATAAAGAATATTTATTAAGCCAAGGTAAGGATATTAGAAACCCTCTTACCGATGAATGCTTTGCATTCTATTTACCAAATGATAAGTAAAATCATAATATAAATTTCTATATCATCTTTTTTAATTCTAAATTAATGTGGCACATTTATGGCAGTCAATATAATAAAACATAAACGATTTTAAGTTGATTAAGAAATTCAAATAGATACAAAACACGCAAGCCGTGTTTTCTATTAAAAAGTATTGTATTTTTACATTTTACGAAATCGTTTTATGTATTTTTTTACATTTTACGAAATCGTTTTATGTATTTTTTTACATTTTACGAAAAAATGGTTCAAGATCAATTCAGTTTAAAGAGCCTTTTACATGGCTTGAAAAGGCTGGGTTAGTATTAAGGTGTTTTAACGCTAAAGCGATTGAAAAACCTTTAGAGGCGAATGTAGATAGAACATATTTTAAAGCATTTATTTCAGACATTGGTTTATTAATGGCTATGTATCCTCTTTCGACATCACAAGAGTTTTTAAGAGATGGATTAGATAGTAGAAAAGGTGCTATTTTTGAAAATTTAGCCGCTATCATGATAAATAAAGCTGGTTTGCCTTTATATTATTTTGCCAAGGGATCTGAACATTTGGAGATAGATTATATAATAGAAAGTAATGATGGTATTGTTCTTTTATAAGAAAAATCAGTAAATGGAAGAATGCCAGCAGCAAAAGCGGTAATGGAGGGTAGAACCCCTTATAAAGCCTCTAGCTGCTATAAAATAATTAAAGAAAATTTTGGAAGTGGAAGTTTTTATACGAGTATTCCTCAATACGCTCTTCCATTTTTGTTGGACGAAATAGTAGAAGAGTTAGAAAAAGGCGTTACTTTGATGCCTTTAGATTATCCAAAAATATAAAACTATAATCCATAAAACATAATAATCACTAAATATACGATATGGTTTTTGGTGTCTTTTTCGCATTCTTAAACTGGTATATACAACTTAATTAAAAATAAATATTACGTGCATCAATAAACTAAAAAAGAGATATACATGTCATTCATTATAATAGTGGAAAATAGGCGTTTTAAGACACGAAAGAATAATTGATGGTACATAATGTGAGAAGCCTTATTTTCGCCTTAAATAAAGGATAATAGTAATAGTGGAATATTAACCCACAAATATATATAGTTTAAAAAGTCATGATCTTGTTTTTCCATAGAAGTAGTGAGAGGAGTAGTGTGCATTACTACTACCTATGATTTTGGTAAATATAGCATCATTTCTTTACTTCGTATAAGTATCATTATGTTAACTAACTATTATTATATATTATAATATATAGAAATAATGCTCCTATAATACTATATATCTTTATTAGTATATAATATGTGAGTTATCCACATATCAATGTTTATAAATGAAACTACTAAAAAACTACTAATAATTTTGAGGTCTTTTCCGCTTTGGCAAAAATAAAAGCCGATTTCTCAGCTTCTATAATTTTATTGATTAACCTATAATCTTATTTAAATCTCTTCTTTAAAAAATGGAGAACTATATCAAGTGTTCCTATTAAAATGATTGCATAAATTGAAACAGCGAACACTGTAGACATTTCTAGATCAATATAAGCATGGTAGATCATTCTACCTAAGCCTTTAACTGTGTCTGTACCAACTAGAACTTCACTCATGATTGAAACTTTCATTCCTAGTCCTAAAGATTGAATAACTCCTAGAATGATATTTTCTCTGGCGCATGGAAAGATTATGTTAACTAGACACCTAGGATGGGTAATTCTAGCTTCTAGTCTTAATGAATCCATAATTCCAGAATCAATATTACGAATTCCGCTTGCGACAGCCTCATACATAATTGGAAATATCACTAAGCTAGTTATGATAAATAATGAATACTGGGGTTTAAGTAACACAATGAGGATATAAATGAACGCCGCTGTTGGTAAAGTTCTTAAAACTATCACTAAAGGATTAAAGAATCTATAGAATATTGATGATAATCCACCTATTAGACCTAAAATCAAAGAGCTAGCTAAGCATATACCCATAGATATTAATAATCTTAATAAAGAGCCCCCTAGAGCCTCATAAAGCTTAGAGGTGATAAATAGTTCACCAAAGCGCTTAAAAACCTCTCCTGGGCCAGGTAAAAGGGAAATATTACAGCTTAAAGAAATAATGATCCAAAGTAAAAAGATGAATCCTATACCACATAATGTGGTTATTATCTTTCCATAGGGTCTATTTAAGAAAGATCTCCACTTCTTCATTATAGAATTACGCTAGAATAATCTTCCTCGATATTAATATCACTTAAGAATGATGAGATATCTGTTTTATTATAGTCTTTGACTATACCCACTCCATTACCGTTAAGAGTAATCTTATATGCTTTTTGAGCGTCGATAGAGAACTTGTCCTTTTGAGCGGCCTCGTCCCCTACTTTCTCAAATGCTTCTTTAATTAAAGTTGGGTTAGAAATAGCACTATCAATTTCGTTATCTAAATTGGATAAGAAAGTATCGAATTCTGATCCATGAGCGGAATAAGCACTTGTATTAATGAATAAACCCGCTTGAGGGATCTTATGTCCCTCTCCTTTTTCTTCTTCCCACTTCTCTCTTAATGAGAAGACTGTGTATTTAGAAGTATCGGCTAATGAATCGAATACAGTAGTAATAATTGGTTCAGAGACTACGACATAGTCGATATCTTCTCCAGCGTATTTTCCAGTTTTCATTATAGGAGCAATATCGCTAACTCCATCAACATAGTCCACTCTTGCGTCAATCGCTCCATATAACTCTTTAAAAGCTAAATCAGGTAATAATCCTCTACCAAAAGAGACTATTCTACTAGTAGAAACTGGTTCCTCCGTATGGTTTATGCCAACTAAGAATAAGTTACCAGCAGTAACAATTCTTGCTAATTTATAGTTACCGTACTGTTTACATGCTTTAAGACCGTTATAGAAATCAAATACTAAAACGTCATAATCGTTTAATTCAAAATTAGCTTTAACTAATGTTGGTTGTTGGGCGTAAGTCGTTTCTTCTACATGATTATATAAGGCTAAAGTTGGTCCTCCTTTTGGGCATAGGATCGATAGATTATATTGGTCTTGAGTTCCACTACCTTTACAACCTGTGACTGCTATTAATAAGCTAGATGTTAATGTAAGTAATTGTTTTTTCATTTTGTTTTTCCTCTTCGGATATATTTTATATAATATAACTAGAAAGATATGTGATAGATATCACGTAATATTATGATTTACGATTTACTTAACGAAGAAGAAAAACAATTAACGAAAAAAATAACTCTAAAGAAAGATGAGATTCTTTTTAAAGAGGGTGATATTTGTAAAGAAATAGGTATTGTTCTTAAGGGAGTTATCTCGATCTCTAGTTATACCTTTAACGGGAAGGAGATTATCTATAACACAATTACTAAAGGAGGGATATTTGGAAATAACTTGTTATTTTCAAGTGAACCTTTCTATAAAGGTAATATTATTTCTAAGATAGATTCTGAAATTATTCTTATAGACAAATTATTTTTAAAAAGAATACTTAAGAATAATGAAGAATTCTTAGAAGAATATCTACATATCCAGTCTGATTTTGGTAAAGCACTTAACAACAAGATTAAAGTTCTATCGTTTTATAAAGGTGAAGACCGCTTCTTTTATTATTTAGCGAGCCATAATAACTCGGTTAGATTTCATTCGATAAATGAGCTCGCTAATGAACTTAATATGTCTAGAGAGGCTACTTCTAGGATGATTAATAAACTAAAGAATGAGGAAAAAATATTTATTAGAAATAATCAAATTATTCAAAGAGAATAACGACCAAGTATATTAATACATAAGAGTGTTCTGTTTTTAGTGAGTTACTTGTTAATATCGTTCTCTAACTCTTCTATGGTTTTTAATATTTCATCAAATGATGGATATTCACCATATATCATTGATTTCATTAAATCGTAATCTTTTCTTAATAAGGCAAGGCTATGTTCAGCAGGTTTAAGCCTTAATGTGCCAAATTTAGCTAAATCATATCTTGCCCAACCTCGTGGGTAAAACTTCATTTTGAAAGAAGCAACATCTTCCAATAATTTTGGTTCTTTTAACGCTTTATCTTTGATACCATTGTGGCACATGCAATAAATGTCATAATAATGTCTGGAATATCTATTAGGGATAGAGGAATTCTCCGGTCTAAAAGCTTCTTGGTGTAATATAGTGGCTTTTTCCCAAAAGGTTCTTTCAGGTGTTGTAGTGAGTAATTCAATATCATTTGAAGTAATGATTTTTGGATATTCTTCGGAAATAAAAGTTTTTACAGTAACTTTATTTAAAGGAATCCATGACGCTAAAGCTCCAATTTCTAATCTTATAACGTTTAAAATAGAGTTATCTGAAAACAAATGTGGATAAGCAAAAATAACTGTTCCTGAATCATGATTATCAATATAGATGTCGCATTTAGTGTCCAAAATTTGCGACATTCCGTTTTTAAATTCTGGCAGAAATTCTATTTTAAGAAAGGTAAATAGTCTTTCCCTAGATTCTTCGATAAATTTAAGTTGTTTTGTATTTGATCTTTTTTCCCATGGTTCTCGTATAGTATAACCAAGTACTCTCCAATCTAAGATTAAATCAATATCTTCTGAAAATCTTTGAATGAGATTGTACGCTTTAGATAGGCATGTGCCTCCTTTAAAAGCAAATTGATTTTTCCATTTTGAATGATGAAAAAGATAATCAAGAGTAATGCATACCCAAAGGTCTTTTTCCACAATCGCGGTGCTCATACCTTTTTTCTCGGCAGTATTAATGATTATTGTTTTGAATTCTTCTTTTGATAGTTTTAGTAAGTTGTACATGTAATTTCTCCTAGTCACATATAGTTTTAATGATTTCATAAATCCATTTGGTGACTCCACTAGTCTCCTGGAGAAGATTATATTTTTCTTTTTCTGATAAATTCTCTTTAATGATTTCAATTGATTGTTTGTCTATAGAAGGACCAAGTTGTTTAATCGCACCGACCACTAAAGATGATTTATAGGATAAATTTAAAAGTTCTTTTGATGACTTGTGCTTGAAATATATTGTTATTTTACCGATTCCATAACTCTTATATTGTCCACTACTATAGAATTCATATGAATTTGTTACTTGAGTGGATAAACCTAATAGATTAAGAGCAGTTAATCCTGTTGGAGAAGTTTTCCAATTATAATTTCTAGCTATAGCATTTGCTACTTCTTCGATATTAGGAGCTGCATATTCATTTATTGATTTAGAAAAATATGGTTTATCATAGATACCTCTAAGCAATCTTCTAATAATTCCTTCCTTTTCTAGTCTTAATAAGCACTTTTTGGCGTTTTCATAATCCACAGCATCAGTAAAGTCGGATATGGTAAAAGAACTTCCGTAAGGCATATTGATAATTTTGTTTTTAATTAAGTTCATCTCGGAGTTAATCATAATGTTTTGTCCCTAATAGTGTATACTTTTGGGGACATTTTATCAAGAAGAACCTTTTAACTTAATATAAATACAATTTTTTAATGTTACTTTAAACACTATTAAATTTAAAAAGATAATAAACCTCCTCATTATATAGGACAGAAAAAATATGGATTATTATAATGAAAATTATTTTTTTTGCTTACTAATATGAAAATTCTATAAAACTAAGTGTTGTTTTAATGTTAGTAATATCTAAATAATCATCGTTATTGATTTATAAAAATGCATTTGTTTTTAGTATAGACATAACCGGTACGAGTTGGCTCAATAGGCCTATCGGTTATTTTTTTATCTTCAAAATGATTTGTAGTCATTAATTGATTTCTATCGTGTGGTTTTTATTTTGTGACAATATTTTTTTATAAATCTTTAATCCTCTAGTTAAATCATCATCTAGATTATATTCAATTGTTTCTAACATTCTTTCTGTCGCGTATTTAACGTCAAATGTATGATATATAAAATAATATTTTCTTATTTCTTTTCCTGGAAAAAGTGTGTAAGCATTTTTACTAGAAAACCCATATAAGATACATAAAGCTCGATAAATATATCCAATCCAATACATCTCGTTTTTAGAATATTTTTCTTTTCCAAATTCTTCATTTAAATATTGGCTTTCTAAAGAAAGAAAAACATCCTCTATTTGGAAGAAAGAAGCTAAATAAGCTTTTTTATCGAAAAGTTTTGCTACATTAGAATACATAAACCTTTTAATGAAAAGAGGAGAAGATAACTTAGATTTAGTAAGTGATTCCTCAAAGATCTTTCCGTTATATTTACATAGTTCTATATCTATTTCATTTAATTTATTCATCTAATAATTCCTCTATGTATTTACCTTTATTTTTGTATTGGATTCTCGCTACTTTGGCTTTATCTAGACTTAGTTCTCTAATTTCTAAACGTCTATTGATGTAAAATTCTTTTTCGTTATTAGGTACGTATAATTCCTCTATAAGCTTTAGCTTACTAAGTGCTTTTTCTGATCTAACAACATATTGTTGGCCTAAAGGAGTGGCCGCTAAAGAATGACGAGATTGTATATCAGTAAAATAACCGTTAACAAAATCACTTATAACATCAAACATTCTATTGTCCGCTATAGGGGCAATAATAACGTCAGCGAATTCTATTTTCTTTATGATATTTTTTATTGTTTTAGATTCTTTATATTTATCAATCCAGCCACGATAATACGCAATGGCTAACATCCATTCATTAGATATAGAAAGATGCAGTATCTTTAAATCAGTTATATCAATTTGAAACGCATATACTCTTTTAGATAATGATGCGCTTATATATGTCGCAGCTTGTTCGTAAGTTTCTCCAAGATAGAATCCACTACCAAAGTCGTTATTTTCTTTCGAATGTTTTAAGTCAGGTTCTCCTTTAAGAAAGTCTCTAGATCCATGGAATAACACTAGATTATTGCTATCTACATATTCTTCACGGAATAGCATCTCTTTAATTTGGTTAATCTTAAGTCTATTTTTAAAGGCATAGTTATAAACAAGTTCAACGTTTCTTTCCGAAACTTCATTTGTTTCGTTTAGCCATCTATATAAAGTTTTTCTACCTATTCCTAACTCAAAAGATAAGTCATAAACGCTAATATTAAGGAACTGGATTATTAATTGTAATTCTTTACTAATGTTCATTTATTAACCTCATCTTTATTGTATCAAATGACACAATGTAGTTAAAGAATATATTGTCTAATATTTATAGTAAATTCTATCTAAACTGTAATCTTTTATAGATTATCTTTAAAGAAGATACTATATTTGCGGTCGCATTTTGCAACCGCAGATGTCACATTTTGCTATTTCAAGATTATTTTTATTAATGTAATAATGTTCTATCGTTAACGAAGACCTATAGTTAACCACTATCTCTTTATTAGAAGAAGGTAATAGAATATCTTCATTAAACTATGAAGAAACTAGAAGATATTCCTCTTTGCAATCTATTAAAACTAGATAAACTTATTAATCCCTTATATATCCTTATTATATAAATATAATATATACCCCTACCTCTAGGCTGGTAGCTAGGGCTAAGTGATATTGCATAAGAATTTCATTACCCTCAAACTAATATAGTTAGTCATCAATCATTAAAACGGTAATGGTATAACTAAGAATTTCATTACCCTCAAACTATAATACCCTCCTTTACCATTTAACTATCGTAAGGGTTTAGCTAAGAATTTCATTACCCTCAAACATTACTCTGTAAGATTCAAGAAAGATTTCTTGTAAGGGTTTAGCTAAGAATTTCATTACCCTCAAACTTGAAATCTATAATCAAACCATGCTTCTTGAGTAAGGGTTTAGCTAAGAATTTCATTACCCTCAAACGTGGTAAGCATAAAGTTCCTCGTATTTATGGTAAGGGTTTAGCTAAGAATTTCATTACCCTCAAACAAGTTAGTTATTATTTTTAAAAGATATAACGTAAGGGTTTAGCTAAGAATTTCATTACCCTCAAACGAACAAAGGAATGTTGCCAAGAACAATCCAGTAAGGGTTTAGCTAAGAATTTCATTACCCTCAAACGTAAGCACTAATGTTTCTCCAACAAAGTTGGTAAGGGTTTAGCTAAGAATTTCATTACCCTCAAACTAATCACTATCGTAAACTTGGTTGAATTGTGTAAGGGTTTAGCTAAGAATTTCATTACCCTCAAACCAAGTACGTAGGTGGAAAACGCGTTGTAATGTAAGGGTTTAGCTAAGAATTTCATTACCCTCAAACGTGTCTTAAACGGTCCAGAATAATTAACCAGTAAGGGTTTAGCTAAGAATTTCATTACCCTCAAACTATATCCTTTTCTTTTAGCATGATTATTAAGTAAGGGTTTAGCTAAGGATTTCATTACCCTCAAACACTGGCACTCGTGTTAAGCATTGTTAAGAAGTAAGGGTTTAGCTAAGAATTTCATTACCCTCAAACCATGGCACTCGTGTTAAGCATTGTTAAGAGTAAGGGTTTAGCTAAGAATTTCATTACCCTCAAACATGTAGCCCAGTGAATAACAAAGATATCTCCGTAAGGGTTTAGCTAAGAATTTCATTACCCTCAAACGTAGCCATATTTATCTACTTGAGCCATGATGTAAGGGTTTAGCTAAGAATTTCATTACCCTCAAACCCGTGATACATTCTTGCCATAACCTCGACCGTAAGGGTTTAGCTAAGAATTTCATTACCCTCAAACTAATCTATCGTGTTCTCATATAGATTATACGTAAGGGTTTAGCTAAGAATTTCATTACCCTCAAACTACTATAGGTGGTATTAACGCTCCTACAATGTAAGGGTTTAGCTAAGAATTTCATTACCCTCAAACTTTTGTTCGGCTGCCAACTCGCCCCAACAAGTAAGGGTTTAGCTAAGAATTTCATTACCCTCAAACCTATTTGTGATATGGTATCGACAAACCCTAGTAAGGGTTTAGCTAAGAATTTCATTACCCTCAAACTAGATAAAATTTCTATCATAATTAGAAACAGTAAGGGTTTAGCTAAGAATTTCATTACCCTCAAACTTGTAATTCTTGTTTATTCATTTCTTTTTCGTAAGGGTTTAGCTAAGAATTTCATTACCCTCAAACTATAACTCTCGTGTTCTCATAGAGTTATACGTAAGGGTTTAGCTAAGAATTTCATTACCCTCAAACTTTTGTTCGGCTGCCAACTCGCCCCAACAAGTAAGGGTTTAGCTAAGAATTTCATTACCCTCAAACCTATTTGTGATATGGTATCGACAAACCCTAGTAAGGGTTTAGCTAAGAATTTCATTACCCTCAAACTGTCACAAGAAGATATTAACGAGGCTAATAGTAAGGGTTTAGCTAAGAATTTCATTACCCTCAAACGTAATAGCTAGATTCGGACAAGTGAATCGTGTAAGGGTTTAGCTAAGAATTTCATTACCCTCAAACAACCATGCGTCAAAGTTAATTGCACCCATGGTAAGGGTTTAGCTAAGAATTTCATTACCCTCAAACGGATCGTAAGTCAATGTAACAAAACAATTTGTAAGGGTTTAGCTAAGAATTTCATTACCCTCAAACACTGGATAGACTACCATAATGACTTTATTGGTAAGGGTTTAGCTAAGAATTTCATTACCCTCAAACTGTCATTAACTTTTTGGTTTTCTTTTTTCATGTAAGGGTTTAGCTAAGAATTTCATTACCTTCAAACAAGATTTTCAATCATGACCTCATAACCTGTGTAAGGGTTTAGCTAAGAATTTCATTACCCTCAAACGGGATTAGAGCATGAAAAACGCATGAATAAGTAAGGGTTTAGCTAAGAATTTCATTACCCTCAAACAAAGTGTTCGTTCCTCGCTTTGGTTGACTAGTAAGGGTTTAGCTAAGAATTTCATTACCCTCAAACTATGTAATTACTGCAAATTCGTCTTCTTCTGTAAGGGTTTAGCTAAGAATTTCATTACCCTCAAACAACGAAACTCTAGAGACTACTACACCTAAAGTAAGGGTTTAGCTAAGAATTTCATTACCCTCAAACTGCTATTGGTGGCGTTGACGCTCCTACTATGTAAGGGTTTAGCTAAGAATTTCATTACCCTCAAACTCACGTTCTCGACCTGTAAATTTGGATGATGTAAGGGTTTAGCTAAGAATTTCATTACCCTCAAACTGAGTAGCACTAGCAATTTTAGCCATATTTGTAAGGGTTTAGCTAAGAATTTCATTACCCTCAAACAAGAGATGCAAGCTGGATTAATCACTTTAGGTAAGGGTTTAGCTAAGAATTTCATTACCCTCAAACTATTAGCTACTTGTAATCTTCTACCCTTATGTAAGGGTTTAGCTAAGAATTTCATTACCCTCAAACCGTGTTTGCTTAATGCCATTAACGAAATATGTAAGGGTTTAGCTAAGAATTTCATTACCCTCAAACCCTACCAACATTTCATTTAATTTCTTTGTTAGTAAGGGTTTAGCTAAGAATTTCATTACCCTCAAACAGGTGAAGGAAGCATTTTCGTCGCCCAATCGTAAGGGTTTAGCTAAGAATTTCATTACCCTCAAACCTTTATCTAGATATATATATGTTATCTAGTGTAAGGGTTTAGCTAAGAATTTCATTACCCTCAAACACCTTCATGGGTATATAATAAGAGTGCGAGTGTAAGGGTTTAGCTAAGAATTTCATTACCCTCAAACAACGCAAACTGCTTCATCTGGATCATCAGCGTAAGGGTTTAGCTAAGAATTTCATTACCCTCAAACATATGAATGTGCCAGGTGGCGACGATAAGTGTAAGGGTTTAGCTAAGAATTTCATTACCCTCAAACACAGATTCGAGTTTTATTCTCCTGAATTTAGTAAGGGTTTAGCTAAGAATTTCATTACCCTCAAACATGGTGATTCTAGTGATGAAGAAGATTGGGGTAAGGGTTTAGCTAAGAATTTCATTACCCTCAAACTAGTAAATGGTGTTTTATATAACACTATTGAGTAAGGGTTTAGCTAAGAATTTCATTACCCTCAAACTTCATCGATGTATTCTTAGCAACATAAGGTTGTAAGGGTTTAGCTAAGAATTTCATTACCCTCAAACCCACTAGAAGTGTCAGAAGTAGAAACTACTGTAAGGGTTTAGCTAAGAATTTCATTACCCTCAAACCTCAAATTATATTAGTTTAAGGGATTCTTTAGCTTTTAAAGTGTATTTTAGTGATAAATATAACTGTTATAGTTCACATAAATCATTGTCTATAATTATGGATTTTACATGTTTATAATTAACAAATGATTTCCTGCCACTAATATTGATTAGATTTATCCCTAAAAGAGATACGTCGTTGAGAAATGCGTCCATTTCATCAATATCTATAATATCCAAAAAATTAACTATGAATACAAATTTTATGTCAAATAATTCTTGGATGCTTTTTAAATATGCGAGTAATCTCTCACAATATGTAATATTACTGTTATTGATTTTGAAGTTAATCATTTCTAGTATATTGCATAAAGATATATCTCCATTATAAGTTGTTGAGATATTAAAATCACTTGATACTTCTTCAACAAGATCAAAGATTTCTTTTCTAATGTTATTAAGTTTTAATCTTCTTTGATCGTTTAAATATCTTGTGTCTGAATTTTTGTAAATTGAAGTTAAATATTTTTTACTATTAGGATCTATTAAGAATGGATCAGTTATTAAAATATATTCTTTTCTATTATCTAAAATATCGATGTCATTATCTGAAAAGAGTACTGTGTTTTCATTAAAAGTTAATAAATCAATAATAAATTTATAATAGTATTTAGGGTTTTCTATAATTATTTCGTAAATAATATTAGGATTAAAAATGAATTTGTAATGTATATCTGAGTATTTAAAGCTAATCATATTTCCACATTTCTTTTGTTTGATAATAAGAATTCACTGCTTTCAAAACCGCCCAAAAGATAGGTTATAGAAGCGAATTGTTTTTCGGTAATAGATAATAAAGCGACTGATCCCTCATTTGGACAAATTTTCTTTACAGTGTTTAATGAAGATAAGGCTGCGCGTTGATCCAAATCAAACTTAACGTAAACTGATTCTTGCATCATAATAAATCCACTTTTCTTAATATTTTTGACAAATTTTGTATATGCTTTTCTTTGTGAAGATTTTTCTGTTGGTAGATCAAAGAAAATTATAGTTCTCATACATCTATATGCATTCATATTCAACAAATGATATTTTTGAGGTATCGTTATCTCTTAATGCGATAAAGATACTTTGCACATATAAGTGGATAGCGTTATCCAGATACATCTCGTTGTTATTAAAGAATACTTTCTCACTTAGCATTTCAATGAATTTATTTTTATAATTTGATTCATTAATATCCTTTTTAATGACCTTCAAATCTACATATGGACGAAGAGGTTCTATAAAGTCGCAAGATATATTGAATGGATTTTCATTTCCAATATGATGTATTCCTAATTCGGTCAAATAACCAGCTATTTTTATTTCTCTATTAATTAATGACAAGAGAATAGCGTATCCATAATTTAAGTATTTGTTTTCAATAAAGTCATCATTGCCTCTAGAGAAACCTAATCCGAATAAAGCATTAAAATATACTTTTGCTGAATGGCCTTCACGATTTGTTGTGTCGCCCGGAGTAATTTGATTCATATATTCAGAAAGTTTTATTGCAGCATCATTGTGCTCGGTTAATAACAAATTTTTTCTCTGGTTATCTATTTTTTTCATGATGATAATTTTCCAAATCTCATCTTGAGTAGTTTTTTTCCATTTAATTTGATTTGTAATTTTACCATAGGAGTCGTAAGTTCCGTAATAAGGTATTAATTCCCCCTGAGGATTGTGTTGTGAATCACAAAATATAATTTTTACTTTTTTACTTAATAGTACGCTAATTAAAGCAGCAGTTAATGTAACTCCAGTGTTTTGGATAATTAAGGTTGAAATCTCATCAATATATATTCTTGACTCATTTTCTCCCCTACAAACCATATAATTAAGGGAGAATTCTAATTTGCATCTACTTTTTATTGTGACGACCCTAAAGGACATCAATTACCTCCTTTCCAAATAATTTTTTCATAAAATCCCGTAGGAGATTGATTTACTATCTTCCATGAACTAATGGATTTTTTATTGATTGTACAAACAGTTGAATTTTTACTACCGTTAATTAACGATAAATCAGATACAGTAGCTGTAGATGCTTTCAACAAGTTAGCGAGGACAACTACTTTTTTATAACTATCTAATGAAAGATAAAGATTTAAAGTATCTTCTTTATTTAGTAATTCATTAACGGATTTTATGCCAGATATATTATCAAAAATAGGTAAAGCTAATTTGTCTTTAATTGCATTAAATAATGTAATAAGGTCTTTGCTATAGATAATACGTGCTTTTGATCGTTCATTACTTGCAGGAGAAACTAGTATGTCTCCATTGTTGATTAATGGGAATGTGTCGTTTAAAAGAGGATTTGTTGAATTTTCGAGTTTTACTTTTATAGATTTTGCTTTTTCTATCAATGCATAAATCATTTTAATAACATGGAGTGTTTTTGAATCAAAGAATAGTTCCGAATTATTATTAATAATAATTGAGTCTAAACTTGCTCCAGTAACGATAATACTTGTTTTGTCCTTTTTCAAAACAGAATTAATTCTCACTATTGGGATAATGACTTCTACATTTTTGTATCCTTTTTGTTTTGTTAGATAATTCTCGATATGTTTGTTGTCTTTTTTTGATACAAACATATTTGGTATTTTTTCTAATGAAATTATGTAATTATCCTTCTTATCTTTAAATTTAACTAGGGAGAAAAAACCATAAACCAGATCACTATACCCACCATATTTATTCGTTTTTGTGAAAGCATTACCAAGTGTGGAGTTTCCTGATTTAAGTGGAATTAAATTATCTCCTTTATCTTCATTTGCTTTATGTATACTTACTTTTCTTAGCAAACCGTTATCGATATATTGTCTACGAGTAACAAGTACGTCAAATCTTTCGTAAATATTCTTTTTTATATCATTTACTGTAGTTCTATAATCCCAAATAACTTCTCCAATATGGTTGATGAAAGGAGGTCTATCTTTTTGAGCATTATCTGACCATATACGTTCAGGGTTTAAACTTCTATGGTTTTCACGTAATTTTTGTATAAAATCTTTTTCCCCATAGAAGTTATAGTATGAAGATAATAGGCGTCCAACGCAAATATTTAGATAAGCGTCATGAGCATGATGAAGATTGTTAGCTTCTCTGGATTTTACTATGTCATAATAATCTCTAAAACTAGATATGTTTTCTGCTTTTGAATAAACAATCTTTGGTTCTTTACCATTTCTGTCTTTTTCAAATATTTTTAATGTGTCTGCGAGAGCTTTGATGGCTTGATTTGTAAAAACAAGTTGTCGATTTATGAATACTTCTAATTCATCAGTACTAATTGGTTCTTTACGAATCAAATTATTATATTTTTTCTCATCCATTAAATGATCTTGGTATAATTTTTTCCAGAATAGGCTAGCTTCATGGTTTATAAACGGTAGTTGATTTAATGGATATTTATCTTTTTTGCTTTCATTAGCTCTGGCGGTAACTAATACTTTATTTGATATTGAATCATCTTTAATCAAAGATTGAGGAATTATGTGATCAACTTGATAGAAGTTATTATCAAATAAAAGATTAATATCAATTGTTTCTAAAGTATATGCACATTTACCTAGTTGTAGGAAATATAACCACAATCTTTCGCTTCTAAATTTATTGTTATCTTCATCCGAAGCTTTAGCTTTAAAGTTTGTTAAATGTTCTTTTTGTAATGAATCTTTACATGCTTTTATTGCTTGTTCATATAGTTGGATTAATCTATCCTTTCTAGATAAACTTCTTCCTTTATCTCCTTTTTGAGACTTATTTGTTCTAGCACATTCTATATAATATTCATCTATTGGAGCACCAATTATTTTTTTCAAATCTTCAATTATTGATAAAGCTTGAATTATAGATCGTTTCATACCTGGGGATACATACGTATCGTTGACATAATTTACAATCTGTGAATGTAAATCATGATCTTCAATCTTTATTTCTCCATTATGCTCATTGATAATTTTTTCAAAATTAAATTTGTGTATAATTTCCATCAGATTGTAATTTGTATCGCGGAGCAATTGAATAATCTCATAGTCAAAAATTTCACCTGTTCTTTGATTTATTGATTGAGTTTTTAGGTGTAATAATTCTGAAGATAGTCTCCCCCACCCCGTAAATTCTGGTAAATTTAAAATAGACTTGATGATAGATTCATCTTCGATCTTGTAGATATTTTTAAGTCTTTTCTCTACAATTTTTCTATCTTCGAAAATTGTTAAGTCTTTGATGATGTTTTCAACTAATTTTTCATCATAATTGTTCTTAAAAATATCTTTAAATGTTATTTCTGAAGATAAAGAACAATTAATTTCTTCAATTTCCTTTTCGTTTGATGTAGTTAGTTTTGCTTCTTCGCCATATTTAAATTTGAAAAAATCAATAATCTTTTTCTTCGTTACTTTTTTATATTTCAAAAATACGGATGTTAATAAATCATTTTTATCGTTAAAAGATATTAAATTGCCATTGATTCTATATTTATTAATAGTGTTCAAGACATTATAACGTTGGAATAAAATTGATTTTGAAGGTAAACAGTAACAATCTTTAAGATACGTACATCTATTTAACATTCTTTGAATAAATTGTTCTGCAGTTGCGTCCAAATCTACTACTTCTTCAAAATTCCATGGATAAATCTTAGTTTTATCATCTCTTACAATCCAAGAATATTGCCCTCGAGGATTATCATTTTTCTTTGCAAGTAATGGTCCTACGTAGTAAGGGATTTTAAATGATAGTAATTTTATGATTTTATCTTTAGTGGACCCATATTTGTCTTCTTTATTTAAAAATTCATAGTACTTTGATTGATTATTTAGTATCAACAATAATTCATTAAGATTAAGCTGATAAGGGAATATACCATTTTCGGAAGAATTTTGTTTATCAAGATAAGTCCCATCACTCATTTTTTCATATATTGTTCTTAAATAATCGTTATCTATATCAGATGCTTTTTTAAACTTGTCAATACATAAGACTGATTTAAGATATTTATAGAATTCTTCTTTAGTGCAATGGTCTGAATTTATCTTAGGTTCACCATTATATTTTGTATAACCAACATATTTGGAGTAATTATTTAAATCCGAGGAGCTTTTCCTAAATACTTCAAAGTACTTCTCTTTATTGGTTGATTTTATGTATTTTTTTAATAAAGATAGGTCATTTTTATGCTCTATATATCTTTTAACCATTGCGGAACTAAGATATTTTTCATCACCTAGGACTTTAATGGTTAGCATAATATCTGATAATTTCTTTGCTTCAATTATTAATCTAAAACAAGGAGAGTCACCGAATCTCTCGCTTAACAGAGCGATATTTTCATCAAAGTTCTCTTGCTTTACCGAGATTTTGCTTACATTATCTATCTCTTCGTCAGTATCAAATATTTTATTAGTTGAAACTTCTGTTCCTGCGATTAAAGGGACAATGATATTTTTTACATATTTATTGTTTATTCCAAGGGCAGAATATAATTGTTCTTTAGTTTGACTTAACCCTTTTGCTTCTTTGCTAATCCTGATAATTTCGTTGCACAGAGGAGTGCTGATATTGATTTCTTGGTCAATAATGTCATTATCTATCTCTTCAATGCACAAATTAATAGTTTCTAGAATTTCTTTAATGTCTTTGGAATTGTAAGATTGAATATTTCTTCCTTCTTGTAAAAAATTCCCACGATATTTAATAATATGAGCACAAGCTAAGTACAATAAACGTATGTCAGCTTTTTTGTCGGAATGAATCAAATCGTCTCTTAAGTGATATATCGTTGGGTATTTTTTATAAAAAAGTGAATCATTTAAACCCGTTTCTTTAAATAAGCCATTACAATCCCTTATAGTTTCATCTTTATCTTCACTGTGAAGAGATGATTGGTTTAACTTCAAGAAGAATCTTGAATCTATTTTTTCAATTTCATCTTTAAATAGCATTTGTAACAGATCTATACGTTGAGCGCGTCTTACAGTTCTTCTTCTGGCTTCTCTATTGATTCTTCTATCTTTATTTGTAGAAGCTTCTTTAAATAGGTTAACACCCCATAATCTTTTTTTACCCTTCTTGATAATTTTATTTTCTTCATCAGTTAAGCACCAACCAACAGAGTTGGTACCTAAATCAAGACCTAATAAATATTTTTTTGCCATTTGACAAACCTCCAAAATGTTTATAATATGAATTTAGAATTTCATTACGAGTTCAAATAAAAATTTTTTCAAAACTCAGTGTAATTGTACACAAGATAACGCCGACGGGCGTTTTTTCTTCGCTGTAACATATTATTGTTCCTCCATAGTAGAATTTGTTTCTATTGTTATATGATCACTATATTGTCTAGACCAAAATTTAAATGCATTTTCATTACATTTGATATCTGCTTTCAGTAGATCGTTACATTTATAAATTTTTGCGTTCTTGCCAAACCAATCATGAATATATTGAATGACATATGTTCCTTTTAGTTTAATGGTAAAGTTCTTAACTTCTCCATCGTAAATGTATATGTGATCGTTTAAATATTGTGTTATTGAATCATAATTTTTAAATTCTTTTAAAGTGAATGGATCTAATCTGTTAATATCATTGTCAATTCTTACATCTACCATGTAATCGATTCTTAATGGGATGACACTTTGATATTTTTCCCTATATGCTAAGTAATAATATTTACCGAAATTGTTTATTAAAAAGCATGGTGAAGTATGATATTCATAACCATCATATCTAAGGACAAGATTGTCATTTTCATCATATTCTTGATATTTAAAGGCAACACCTTTTCCTTTTTCGATTGCTTCAGAAATAATATCAATATTAAGGAAAATGTCTTTGTTGCATGTTCTTGTAAGTTCAGTGCTTTTTTCTAAATATTTATATTGTTTTCTATCATATTTAGATAAAGAGCCGGTAATTTTATTAGCTAAAGAATTTGCTTGTTTGCCAGTAATGGATTTAGAAGAAAATATTGCATCTAAAAGGAATGTTATTTCGCTTTTATCAAAAATACGTGTATATAGTGCATAACCTCCTCTTGGACCACGGTTTATGTCATATCCTAGATTCTCTAATAATTTTAAAGATTTACTAATACTTTTTCTTTCTACATCAATATCATATATTAGATATATTTTATCGATAATTTCAGATTGAGTTAAAAGGTGATTTTCATCACTATATTCTTCTAAAATCTTTAATACCATAATTATGGTTGCTTTTTTGTTATCCATTATCTAAGTATATCTTACAATATGAACCAAAAAAGGGACATATTATTTAAACTATCAAACAAATCTTTTTTTAGTTTATTTGAAATAACCGTGACAAAGCCAGATTTACTAACATAAACTGTCTTTAGTCCATGTTTAGAATACATCTTAGATCTATTTTTAAATATCTTTTGCTTGGATATATTTTTCATAATGTTTCTTCCATCCTTCGAGAGTTTGTATTTGTTCATTCTCTAATTCATATGGAGGGATAGAGGTATAGACTAGTTTAATAAAGTGACGTTTACGTTTAGGTATAGACCAGATATAGATATCTTGAAATGAGTTCCATAAATCTATTATTTCTATAGCTTTCTTCTCACTTCTAGCGAATATCTCACATTTAGTTTTAGTTCTATTATCTATAAATATAAATCTATAGATACTATATTGTTCTTCCATATATTTATATTTCCTCCTTATGTATATATGATCCATAAAGAAGAAAAGCTCCATCGTTATGATAGGAGCTTATATAAATATAAATATAGTTCCCATCATACAAGCTTTAGCACCTTACTTATTTATATAAGCAGGTTGCTGGTGGGTCATAGGGCTTGTCCCTAGCCACTCTCTTTATGGATATTAATATTGTAATGGATATAGGAATTATATAAAGGAATACTTAAATTATTTTACGTTTTTTTAACTTGTATATAGTATGAATATAATCTTGCTATCTGTGTCTCTCTTTCATCTCGGCAATTGAATAACCGAGGATTCTCGTTCGGAGTCCTAAAGACGTCCTTAGCAAAAGGAAATATCTTCTCATAGATAGAAAAAAGTACCATGTTATAACTGTTAATGTTTATTTAATATGATTCATTTTTAAAAAATAAGGAAATATATTTTATAATTTACAAAATGTAAATAGTATATAATTAGTAGTTTTTTAGGTTTTGTATTATATAAGATAATATATTAAGAAAGATATTCTATTCTATATCTAAATAATACTTAGTCATTCTATTGATAATACCAGCTCGATCACGTTCCGATACAGGTATTGTATAAATGTATAAATCATTTGATGGAGTTATTTCATATAACTTACCATTCATATAGAAATATAGATAAGAAAATCTTCTATTAGATGGAGTATATTCTTTCTTTAATGAGTTTATTTCTTCTAATAATTTAGAGGAACCCTCGTCTTCTTTATATTTAGAAGAATTGATATAACAAAAATATATAGAAATAACGCTTCTAACTTTGTAATTACTAGCTTCTAAGTTAATAGCCTTAAATTCATCAATAATAGATGTATTATTTGAGTCATCAATAACATTACTTCTTATGCCTATAACATAGTTACGATCCACAAAATCATAGTCATCATCTTCTTTATCGCTTATATAATCTAATTCATTGAATATTTTATTCTTATTAAGCTTATAAAGAATCTTTACGCTTAAAAATGAATAATATGATTTATCATCATATTTTTTGTAAGATTCTTTACTATTCTTATATTCATTATTACGATGATTATTTCTAGAAAGGTTATATTGTCTTTTACATATTTCAATAGCTTCAGATTCATCTAACTGATGAAGCATATAAAATGATAATAACCCTTCTTTACTAGGTAAGAACTTAATAATGCTTCTAGATGATTCGCCAGTCATAAAGTGCCATTTAGAATAAAAGAAACCAAGCCATTCCACTGCATCTTTATTTATTCTTTGCACTTTTACCTTCTTTATATCGTTATTGTCTAAAATTTCTTCTAATATCCTATTAGCGGGTTGATTATGCCAAAAGGTATATGGTTTATCCAATTCTTTTCTTATATCACTTTTCATATAAACTGTAATAAAAGAAACTATGTCATATTTATAATCGTAGGCTAATAGAAATATCTCTTTTTGGAGATTGTTAATGTAGTTCTCAAAATAAGGATTTGTTTGCATATTCTTTTAATAAATCTTTGAATCTTTTTCCGTTATCATTTTGCTTTGTAATTATTTCAGCATGTTTAGATGCTTTTTGAGTGGATTCAAAAGCGTATTCTCTTATTAATGACCTTAAACCTTTATCTTCTATATAATATATAGCTTCACATTTAAGGTTATTAATCGCTTTAGAGGTTTTTAAGCAATATTGATCCCCAATATCTAGTTGAGTTAAGCACTTAATTAGTTGCCCATAAGTAATTATGTTATTAAAGAAGTTATCCATGGATATCGCCATTTTATCATCTGCGATAGGACCGATAATTACGTCGTAAGGATGATTAATAACTTTTTTAATTTGCCTAAGTAACGTAGCGTTTTCTTTTGTTTCTTTTATCTTTTTACGATTATAAGCAACATAAAAGACCCATCTAATATCCCTAAGTTCTAAATAGTCTAAACCGTCAAGGGTAAAAGAATATTTATATATTCTATCTTTTTCTCCTTCTTCCGAGGCTATAAAGGTTGAAGATTGCTTAAATGTATTTCCTAAGTAGAACCCATGACCAAAGTCTAATGTTTTATTTATATTCCTATTAACATCTATTTCTCCTTCAATTCCTTGTCTAGATCCATGATAAAAACCAATTGGAAAATAATCGAAAATATATTCATAGATATCTTTATATTCAATTTCTTTAAGAGAATCTTTTAAAGATACTATCTTATCGTATCCAGTAGAAGCTTTAGAGGATAAATATAAGGAAACAGAACTTTCGGAACAGGACATATAGTCCGCTATAGTAGCGTTAGATAAATGTTCTTTATCTTTGATATTTTGTAAAAATGTAGAAAATGTTAACTTCTTTTCCATATATGAATATTTTAATCCTTTTTCGTGAATATTAAAGATAAAATACAAGATTTATATTTATTTTTAACTTTAGAATTTCATTTTAAACAAAGTTTAATATATTAATCCTTTTTAGTAAATATTAAAGTGAGATGCTGTCTTTCTTTTATTCAGTTTACTTAGTGAAAAAATTGATAAAGACTAAAAGTTTTATTAAAATAAATTTGTCAAAGGTGGAAATTCAGCTGTCGACCACGACTCATCCTAGCCATAGGATGGACAGCGATGCAGGGGTGGAGCTAATAGATGGCCTCTAACGAACAGTCGCTCCCTTAAACAGGCTGGCCTGCTTGACATATAATTACACTTCTAAAGAAGTGTTTTTATT
>Ga0256407_10001159_pt1 | contig 57540 bp, 45 predicted proteins | sample RumenRJG_04DNA_FD_193489 | JGI IMG/M metagenome (GOLD analysis project Ga0256407, IMG submission 193489) | Bovine rumen microbial communities from Lethbridge, Alberta, Canada - RJG_04 | ecosystem: Host-associated > Mammals > Digestive system > Stomach > Rumen | place: Canada: Alberta... | reverse complement strand
GTTGTTGGCGTTGAGGGTGCTGGGGTCAATCTCATTCATGGTGAGCACGGCCTCCCCGAAGAACCCCGTCCTGACGTATTGCTCCATGAGCTGGCATTTGCACTTGTCTGCCTTGTCAATGTCTCTTGGGTAGTAGTCAAGGTAGAAGCTCAGTTGCGTACCTTTCTTTATCTTACGTGTACGCAAGGTTACTGTCTTGCAAATGTTACTCATACTTGTATGAAATTTGTTTTGTTAATAATCGAAGGCTATGCATCTCATAGCAGGTGCAAAGTAACTGCGTGATGGCAGAGTGACCAACTTACCCTTTCATAACTCATGGATAATTGCACTTTCACGCAGTTGATGCTTATTATTTGGCGTTATTGGAGTCTGTAACCCCCGAATTGCGCTAGTCTGCTCGCCATTATTCGGTCTAATTCCTCCTTGACAATGAGGTTCTGCACTCCGACTTTCACCTTGGTGAGGTTGTTCGTCTTGACGATTACGCAGATGTTGCTCTTGGTCATGCCGTATTTCTCGGCAGCTTCGGCTGTGGTGTAATAGGCATCACTCGCCTTCAGGTCGGGGCGGAAGATGTCATCAAGATGTTTCTTGGAATAATAGGTCTTGCCATATTCTCGCTTTGTGGGAATATGGCGGCGGTAGGCTTGGCTGCGTAAGGATTCCTTGGTCGTGGAATAGAGGGATTCTGCCTCATCCGTTGTCAGCCATTCTGTCAGGGCTTCTATCTCGGCAGTCACTCCGAAGAGTGCATCCATGTGCTTTCGGCTATAATAGTTTTTGCCTGCAATCTTGCACACAGGTATGTTGTTTCTCTTGGCTGAAACATAGAGCCATGACTTCTTAACCTTGTAGGTTGCCATAACGTCCTCGCCAGAGATGTATTCAAGTGGTTCAATGTCTTGAAAAGAGTTCTCTTTCCTCGATGACTTACTTGAATCATGTTCCTTCTTCAACGAAAGGGAAGAAGGATTCTTAGGTTTGGATGTTGGCAAGACACGATGATAAGGATTTCCTGCAAGCATCTTTTCAATGTCTGCCTTGCGGATGAATGCCATACGGCTGCTGATTCGTGATGCAGGCAGTTTACCCTCGTTTACTAATTTGTAAACGTACTGACGGGAGCATCCCATGAGGATGGCAGCCTTGGAGAACGAAAGATACTCCTGGCTGGCGATGTCTATAACAGGCTGGACAGCCTTCAAAAAGTCCTGTTGTCTCTTCTTGCGCTGAGCCTTTGCTGCCTCAGCGCAATGTTCTGAACAATACCTCTGCGAGCCGCTGTTACTAGTGAACTCCTTTCCGCAGAAGGCGCATTTTCTTGTCTTTCTCATTTGACTCCTTTTTATGTGGTTTTACAATCAATTTCATGCAAATCGCCACGGAGTGAACTTTCGTCAATCATTGACAATCCTTGTCAACTCATTCCACGATGTCACGTTCTTCAAATGAGGTCACTTCCTTGCTCTTTTCCCTTTCGTTAATCAGTCAACCGTTGTAAACTCTTGTAAACCTCTGTCAACCCTGTCCACGAGATGGCAAAATAAAAGCCCTCAAAATTCTCCGCGGTAGAAATGCGTTGCAAAGGTAAGCGGATTTTTGAGAACCACCAAAAAGCAAGTCCGAAGTGTTAAATTCTAAAAGTGGTTGATATACAAAGATTTATCTCCATGTGCTTTTCATTGTTTATGGTTGTTTAGAGGTCTCTAAATACAATTAGAGAATGCGTATTTTCCGATGTCGGTTACACTGTTGGGAATGGTGATGGATGTGAGGTCTGAGCATCCGCTGAAAGCATTATTCCCGATACTTGTCACACTGTATATATTACCTAAATAATTGACCGAAGAAGGTATAGTAATATCTCCCTTATATTGCGCAGAAGTATAATAAGGATCAACTCTGATAACTTCAGCTGTTCCAGTAGAATCATTTAGATTATAATGAATTCCATCGATATAAGGATCCGCTGCATGGAGCAAGTTTACTACAATCGACAAAGTGAGTGTAATAAAAAATTTTCTCATTTTCATTGTTTCTATTGATTAATAATTGTGATGTTTAACTCGTAATTCTCTGAAATCTAAATCAAATTTGAAGTGTAAGTTGCGTATCCTACTACAGAAATATTAACAGTTTCCTTTTCAACTTGTTTTTGAGATAAAGGTAAAATACTTTCCATATCATTCCATGGAATGGTATTTTTATATTCCTCAAGATATTCATCAGGTACATACATCTTATTCAATTCATAATATAAATCATCGATTAAAACAAGATCAGCCAAAATATTTGAAGGAAAAATGGATAGGAATCCAACTAATACAAGATTGATAAAAAAATTCTTCATATAGTTAAAAATAAAAAAGTCAACAATCCACTCTATCTACACTATATCATTATTTTCTTTCTGCATATAATTATTGGACAAAGATACAAAAAATTTAAATAATATTCGTTAACTGGTGAAAAAAAGTTTAGATGTTTGTGGGTCTCTTGAAAAATTCAAACGTTAGATGCCAACAAAAGATAAATATGTAGAATTAAAGTCGATTGTTATTTAGATGGTATGGTCTTCATTTTTTATTGTGTAATCCTTTCTATGCTCGTTCAAATGGCAGGAAGGACATGTCTTCATGTCAAATATACATATATCTTCTTTTTCCCAAAGAAAAAGACTATCTTTGCATCAAAAATGATGTGTGCCATGGATGATAGGGTGAAATCTGTAAATATGGAAGAAATGGGCAGGCGGTTTAGGCTCGTCCGACAAAAGTTGGGGTATACCCAGACCTATATAGGTGAGCAGGTGGGAACATCGCAGCTCATGATATACAGAGTAGAGAAGGGGTTCCACATAATGGCGCCTCTGTTTCTTTCTCTCTTGTTGTTCTATTCCAAGTATGTCTCTCTCGATGCCCTTTTGTCGAAAGAGTTCAATATCGACGACGAACGGATGTTCAGCAAGGATTACACAACGAATACTATTGTAAGAGAAAAGCTTACCAACCTGCGTGAGGAATTGCTCGCCAAACTGGACGAGGTGGGAAAACATTTGGACTCAGAACTGGACAACTCAGTCAATCTGTTGAAATAATAGCCTCAGGCTCCATTATCCCATCCTGTCTTCTGACAGTTTCAACTAGTACTTCTTTCTAAATTGTGGTTCCTTCACAACTGACAGCTTTCGTCGGTGCTCGGCAAAAGTTGAGTAGTATGTATCGTGATGAACCAGAAGAACAAAAAGTATGTATTGGGCAGCTGTCTCAGTGGCAGCATGTTGAAGTTGGTTGCCGTCATTTCCATGACGGTAGACCATATAGCATTATATCTCCTGACTCCGGTGATGGAGACGGAAGAAAGATGGGTGTATGAACTGATGAGATGTATAGGTCGAATTGCCTTTCCCGTCTTCGCATTTCTCATAGTAGAAGGGTACTGCCATACCAGATGCTTGTGGAAATACCTGTTGTCGTTGCTCGTCACGGCAATCATATCAGAAATTCCCTGGCAACTGTTGGGAAATGCAGACAGTCACAATGTAATCTTCACTCTGCTGACGGGATTGATGGCAGTATGGCTTATCAATCATGCAAGCCATTCCTTACCTTTGATGCTCCTTATAACCGTATCATCGGCAATACTTGCTACCACCCTCCATTTTGATTACGAATGGCGTGGAATTGGTTTGATGGTTGTATTCTTTCTCTTCCGTCAGCATCGCCTGCTGACATTGCCTTTCGGTTTTCCACTAATAATGGAATACGGAACAATAGGCCCCACAATGGGACTTATCGTTCCGCAGATGTATTCCGGCAGGAGAGGATTCATCAAAGGCCGATGGATGAAATACCTCTTTTATATATACTATCCTCTGCACCTGATGGTGATATGGCAACTGAACAGGTTTTTAGCCAATGAATTTTAGGTCAACTATTGTATTACAACGGTATATTTCTGCCAAGAATTGGAATAGACAATGGTCACTTCTGTTGCATATGCATCTATATCTTTAACATACTCCAACTTTCCACCATAATACTTGTAACCTGAATTATTAATGCCTACATGTACGCAACCGCCATTATCATTAAAAATGATTTTATCGACAGAGCCATTGTTGACTACAACGGGTAAATTATAAGTATTCTCAAAGCCAGTTGACGATTCGTAGAATACGACAGCGTTGTAGGTCGTTCCACGGACTATTGTTTCTGACGGAGTAAAAGTGGTAAATGGACTGTTATATTTGGGTATAATAGGAGTGGAACGCGAAGGCTCCGGAGCAGGTTGGAAAACAGAGAATTGTGCATTAGCAACCACACTTACCACTATGAAAACTAAAAATAATAAAGTTCTTCTCATAATTGTAAAAGTTTAAAAATCACATGTTAAAGTTTATTATTGAGTATTACTCAAATGATAGCCGCAATGTTTCTTGTTTCAATACGCCACACTTGTTGAGTTGATAAAGATACTTCATATCTTTTCGCAAATTTAAGGAAAATTATCGAATTGTGAAAATCATAATGCTTTTTTTCAAGATGAAATCGCCTAAAATTAACCTAATAATAAAATCATTAGATACTTAACTACCGCAACATTTCACATTCCACATTCCGAATCCTCTCCTGTAGCCTCGCAATATATCTTTTGAGAGCATCGACAAACGGCTTGGGGTCGATACTCTTCCCATTTACACGTATCTGCAAATGAAGGTGCGGTCCCGTCGATTTCCCTGTGTTCCCTGATACGGCGACCACCGTTCCAGCCGGAATGACATCCCCCTCGCGCACCAGAATGGTGCTCAGATGCCCGTACAGGCACTCTATCCCGCCATGCTCCAGCACGACATGGTTGCCATACCCCCTGTTCCCATGGCGCACTGCCTTCACCACCGCCGGTAACATGGAGTAGACTTTTTCGTAACGGCACTGCAGATCGATGCCGTCATGGAAGCGGGAGCAATGATATACAGGATCCGTGCGGTAACCATAGCTGGAGTTGACACGAAGATAATCGAGCGGCAGACATACCTCCAGTCTGTCGAGCAGTAATTTCTGCAGCATTCTGTCCCTCATATCCAAGATAGAAACATTCGGTTCAACCACCATTTCATGTTCAGTCTCCGGTGGAAGGGCAGAATCGTTTTCTTTCTGGTAAGACAGAGAATCGTTACAGTCAGTGTTTCCCGGTGAAAGAGCGACTGAATCTCTGGTGTTGTCATCCGTGTCGATACGATTGCTGTCTACCGTGCCTATAATCTTATACCGATGCCTTGTAGTATCGGCCGTGATGGTGAAAAACTGAGCCGAAACGGGCAAAACACAAAAAAAAGCACTTGCAACGTAAAAAAACAGGTATTTCATACTTAATTACTGATATATATTTATTATATTTGCAGCAAAATTAAACTATTTATATCAGTTATTTAGTATCCATGACCCGAAAAACGCATTTTACAGAGGAGAATATTCCCTATGAGAAACTGGAGACGCTCGGCATCAGCCGAAGTAATGTGCTCGATTTGCCAAGGGAAGTTCTGGACCCGCTGATGGACGGACGCGTGACCCCTCTCATCATGACCCGCTACCATGCCGAGAACGGCAAGATCATCGAGATGCCGATGAAGCTGCAACTGGTGAACGGAGAAGAAGGAGAGGTGAACCTGATGACTTACCAGGTACGCAAGGACATCGAGCGTGCGACTGTTCGGCTCAACAATCATGACACAGCCCGGCTCGAGAAAGGCCAGGCCTTGCAGAAGGAAATCACCGAGAACGGCCGTAAAAGACAGAAGTACGTACAGCTCGACCCGGAAACCCGCTCACTGATGCTCCGCGACAAAGCCACGCTGCAGATAGCGGAGCGGCTGCGTGAGGTGGAGAAGGTCAAGGACATCGAACTGGGAACCAACCAGAAGCAAGCCGTCATAGAGGGCAAACCTGTGGAATTGGCCGTCGGCGACCAGAAAGTGACCGTGGGGATTGACCTTCGCGAGCCGCAGGGCTTTAAAGTGGTGAACGGCGACATGAACGAGTGGGAACGTCAGGCAAAGATACGCTACGATGAAGGACGCGAGGACTTCATGGGCTATGTCATGACCGACGAGAACCGCTGGGAATACCGCAAGGTAGTAGAGAGGCTCTCCCCCATGGAAGAGCGGAAGACCACCCTCAAAGAGGACAGGAGAAGCCCCGGTCTGAGGCTTTGAAAACTATCAGACCTCCCTTTTCATTTATAATCTGGAACATTATAGAAATCGAAAAGCTGATACCGAAAATGGGAGTTGTCTTTACCGGCCACACAGGTGCGGAATCATTCCGTACACCGCAGTAGTATTGTGGCTACTTTTTATGTGTTTCCCCTTTTGCCACATTAGGTGAAAGTCATCGGTGCGTGCCGCTTGGGCGGTATGCCTGTGACATTGACGGTGTCTGACCAAACCTTATCACAAGTATCATTATGGCAAGCAAGAGAAATCAGGAAGAGGCGAAGCAGGATGCCCCGCTCGGCGAGAAGAAGACCCGCCGTGCGAAAAAGACTGCCAAGAAGGAGGACGGCATCCCTGCCGTCAGTGAGGAGTCTACTGCCGAGCAGCAGACAAAGACGAAGACCAAGACAGCCAAGGCCACAGTGGAGAAAACAGACGCGGCAGTGGATACTGCTGTTAAAGCCGCCGACACCACCAAGGTGGAGACCGCCCAAGAAACCACGGAAGAGAAAAAGCACCGTGAGCCGCAGATGGTGACTGTCAACGGTCAGAAGGTGACCCACGGCCATGCCTTTCAGTCCACCATCAACCCCGACATATGGTTCTTCACAGCAAAGCTCGACGGTGTGCAGCTACGTCCCATGCCCATGAGCGCTGAGGACACCGCCGCCTATCAGCAACGGAACATTTCCGTTGAGCAGCTCATGCAGAACTACTACCCTACCAAACTGCTTCCGAAGGTGAGCAAGGAGGAGTATGCCGCAGGAAACGTCCTCTCCGACGGCCGCACGGTAGACAAGCTCAATGTCTACAAGGAGCACGACGAGACGAGGAACGACTACGGACGTTACAAGCTCTATGCCGTGGTGGGCGAGCAGCGGATGACGCAAGTCATGACCACCGCCGACCTCAACGCCTTCTTCGACCGCACAGTCACCCCCGCTCAGCTCGTAGAGCGCAACTTCGGCGAGAAGCTGCACCTGGCCTCTGCCTATGCTCAGTACCGGCTGCCGGAGGGTGTGGATGTGAAAGACATCCGCATAGCCAAGGAGAAGAGCAGCAATGCCTGGCACATCAGTGTGAACATGGGTGAGCAGGGACGTACACCGAAGAAACCGCTCACTTTCGATGACGGCTATTCCTACTTCACCGCCAAGACGGCGAGCCGTGAGCAGTTGGCAGCCAAGTACCTCCTGCCCGAGATCAAGGAGCTGATGAACGCACCGAAACAGGAGCGCTCATTGTCAGTGAAGCGGTGAGCACACACCCATTATTGTCCAACCAACAAACACAAGAGAATTATGGCAAAGAAATCATTTGACGAGCTGGTCCAGCTCAAACAGGAGGGTCGAATCGGATGGCTGGAGTTTGTCCGCCAGGGCGACTCCTCCGAGGATTATTCAAGGTGGTGCGAGGAGCACAACGTGGCCGAGAGCGAGGACAATGCCGAGCTTTTCATCGAGATGACCGAGCAACGGCTTTGGGAACAACAGTAACTGTGACTGCCATGTACAAGCGAAAGAACGCCACGAAGACAACTTCCAGTGAGCACAAACCCGCAGGCCAGAAGGCCGTGGACAAGTTCACTGAGATGATTGTTGCCAGGATGGAGGCCATGAAGGCTGACGACTGGAAGAAGGGATGGATAGACGGAACCATGTTCGGCATGCCGCAGAACATCACCGGGCGCAACTATTCCGGCTCCAACTCCCTTTTCCTCCTGATGCATGCGGCCGAGAAGGGATTCGCCATGCCTGTCTACATGACTTTTCTGCAGATACAAAAAGAGGGTGCGAAGGTGAAGAGGGGAGCCGAGGCCATGCCCGTCGTCTACTGGGACTTCTCCATACAGGACAAGGACGGACACCGCATCAGCACCAGCGAGTACCGCCACCTTTCGAAGGAGGAGCAGGAGGCCTACAAGGTGACCCCCTTCATGCGGTCGTACAACGTGTTCAATGTCGACCAGACCGACCTTCTCGAGGTCAATCCAGAGAAGTACCGTCAACTGCAGGCACGTTTCATTGTCCCCGAGCAGCGCGACCGCAAGGGCATGTACGTCAATGCCGCCCTCGACCGTCTCTTTGAGCGTCAGGAATGGGTGTGTCCCATCCAGACCGACAAACAGTCCGACAGGGCCTACTACAGTCCCTCGCGCGACCGCATCGTCATTCCGATGAAAGAGCAGTTCAAAATCGGAAACACCGAAGAGGAGGTCTATAAGGACGGCATGGAGTACTACTCCTCGGCTGTGCACGAGATGGCGCACTCCACAGGAGCGCCCTCCCGCCTCAACCGCACCAATGGCGACAAGTTCGGTGACGAGAAATACGCCAAGGAAGAGCTGGTGGCAGAACTGACCGCCGCCAGCGTGGGCTACACCCTGGGCTTCGACAGCCGTATCCTCAACAACAATGCCGCCTATCTGGACAGTTGGATTAGCGTGCTGAAGGAAAGCCCCAAATTCATCGTGTCGGTGATGGCCGATGTCAACAAGGCCTCGGCCATGGTGTTCGACCACATCGACCGCCAGCGCATCGCCCTCGGCCAGGAGCCCCTGCTCGACAAGAACAAACCGAAGACCGACGACACAGTTGAGTTGGAGGTGGAGCCTGTGGTATCCACCTGGACGGCAGCGGAGAGGACAGTGAAGGGAAACCGTCCCGTCGACGCCGCCATCATCAAGAAGAAGAACGGCGAGTATGCTGTCCGCGCCTCCTTCGAGGGCACCCCACTGGGTATGAAACTCGTGGACAAGGAAACGGGCAAACGTTATTTCCGATTGGCAGAGGGCCAGGAACGGATGGCGCTCCTCGACATCGAGGTGAAGGCCAAGTTCGGAAAGGAAATCGACGGTCTCACCCGGCGGCGGAACCGTGGAATGAAAATGTGACAGTCTTATGGCGTTACCTGATTTCAAGGCACTGAAAGCACGGGTGGGCATCGACGATGCCGCCTACGACCTCGGCTACCGGGTGAACCGACTGGCGGGGGTGGGTCGTTTCGTCGAGATGGTGCTGCCCGACGGTCAGGGAGGTCATGCCGACAGCATCGTCATCAGCCACCCTCGTGAAAAAGCCGGTCAGCATTACTTCCGTCACAGCGGCGCAGGCAGCGGCGATGTTATCTCCTTCATCCGTGAAAACCTGCACCAGTTTCATGAAACGGGGAAAAACGACTGGGAGATTGTCGGAAAAGTGATGTGCAGGCTCGCCAACGAGCCCGTGCCGGAAATCAGCGGCGGCGCCTACCTGGGTGGAAAAAACCGAAGAGAGGACTTCGACCCCACCCGGTGGGAGACACAGCCCATGGCCGCCCACCTCAGAAACGGCATGTCGTTCATGGAGCCGCGCGGTTTCACGACAGACACACTCAAAGCGTTCGCCGCCCATATCGTGCGCATCAGGGACAACACAAGTGAGTCCTTCAAAGACTTCAATATCGGTTTTCCCTATCGGGAGCCGGGCAAGGACACGGTGACGGGATACGAGATTCGCGGCTTCGGCCATTACAAGTCGAAGGCCACAGGTACTAACTCCACCACGGCCGCCTGGATTGTCGACCTCTCCACACAGCAGAATCCCCGTGCCGTGAGGAATGTCTACTTCGCCGAGAGCGCCTACGACATCATGGCCTTCTACCAGGCCAACCACAACCGTCTCGACCTGGAGACTTGCGTCTTCGTGTCCATTGGCGGCACGTTTTCCGACCGCCAGGTGCGGGGTATCATGGAGTATTATCCCAATGCCCGAGCCGTGTGCTGCTTTGACAACGACCTTGCCGGCCGTATCTACGACCTCCGCATGGCGGCGCTGCTCGACGGCAAGGATATCCATGTGGTCAAGAAAGGCGAGGCCGTGAAACTGGACATAGAGGGAAAGGACGTACTCTTGCCGCCCGACAAGGTGACCCTCACCGAGCTGGCCAAGCTCGTGCGCCTGAGTGGCCGTGTGAGGACGTGCAAGCCGCCTGGAGAGTTCAAGGACTGGAACGACATGATAATGAGACGGCCGTGGAAACAGCTCGAGGCGGTGAACAAGTTCCACCGTAACGCTGCACTGGCTCAGCGGCGCGCCAAGGGCAGGACAGTCTGAACCACGCATCCTTTCGATACAATAGAAAAGCATATCTATATAGACCCTACGACATGAGACACAAAGCCCTCATCCTTGTGCTGCTTGCCCTGTGCGGCAGACTGGCAGCACAGCAGACCGACCCGACCCTGACGGGAGCTGTGGCGGCGCAGACGGAACTGCTGAAGAAAATCTTCGAGAAGCGTGAGAAAACGCAGAAGAGCATTATCGCAGCTGAGTCGGCGGTGGCGGTGGCCATGGACCGCGTCCACAAGGTGGAGAACCAGATGCTGGAGTATCTCTCCAACGCGCAGGTGGCCATGCAGAACCTCTACCAGATAAAGCGTGCGGCCGAATTGGTGGCCACGGAAATCCCCGAGAAAATGCGGCTGGTGAAAGACGCCATGCCCGGCCATTTGGAAGGCACGGCCATCGCCCTGCTTGTTTCCGACGAGCTGACCGATGCCGCCACGCAGATGGCCACGCTCTTCCCGTTCATGAAGCAGCTGGTCACGAGTGGTTCCTACACGGAGGACACCTTCGACGAGGAGGGCAATCCCGTGCAGGAAAAGCACAAGGTGAACCTGCTCAGCTCGGCCGAGCGCTACTATGTGGCCAATGAGGTGGTCTCCCGTCTGGAGCGCATCAACACCGACCTGTGGCTGCTGGCCTGGCAGATACGCACCATGTCGTGGCAGGACCTGTGGTACGGCCTCGACCCCGAGGGATGGGCCACGGTGATGTCGGGCAAGGCCATCGTCGAGCGGCTCATCTATGAGTGGAAATACCTCTGATGAAATAAGAGTTTGTTTTGATTATAGTTGATTATTTGTGTTAGAAAAGTAGTTTTGTTTCCAGGAGCGTGCCGCCGGGCTGTGAAGTCGGGCGGCCACCCTCCGAAACGAGTTTTAAGGCTGATTTGTGGAATGGGTAAGGGAACAGATTTAGCGCTTGAAACAAATGGAAAACGATACAAAACGCCTTGCCGTGGGCAAGTGCCCCGTCTGTGGTCTCGGTCAAATTGTGGAGACGGCAGGCGGCTTCGCCTGTTATGCCGGCATGTTGCCCGACGGCAGGAAATGCGGATTCAGAATTTTTCGCAGGATACACGGTGTGGACATCACTGCACCGCTCGTGGCCCGTCTCATCACGGAAGGACAGACCGAAGAGTTGCCTATGCGCAACGCCATCGGCCAGCCCTTCCTTGCACGCTTTGTCCTCCACGGCGACAAGGTAGATGTCAAGATGAGCGCCCACATGCTGCGCGGCCGCTGCCCGGTGTGCGGCGGCAGGGTTCTTCGGACGAGCAAGGGCTATGCCTGTGAGTACAGCCTGCAGAAGTCGCCCCTGTGCCGTTTTCAGGTCACAGGCTTCATCCATGGACGGAAAATCAACGAGGAGGAGATGGAGGACTTCTTGGAAGGAAAGGCCGGTGTCCTCGACGGTTTTACCACTGCCGACGGCAAGATGTTTTCCTCTGTGCTCACCTTCCGCGACAATGGTCTTGTCGGACTGGATCCCCGCATCACCACCTGTCCGTCATGTGGCGGCAATATCCTCGTGAGTCCCGTAGCCTACAACTGCTCCAACTACGGCAATCAGGAACATCCCTGCCGTTTTTTCCTCTGGCGCAACATCGCCGGCCATGAAGTCACGGCCGAGGAGATGCGGCAGATATGCGAGGAGGGTGCCACGCGAAGTCCTATCGATTTCTACAAGCACAACGGAGTCATCTTCCGTCAGCGTCTGGCACTGAATGCCGACCGCACGAAAGTTATCAAACAATAAACCAATCAAAACCATGACAAAAGAAGAACTGACAAAAAGTGTGGCTGCCCAGTGTGGCGCCACGCAGACGAGTGTGAAGAAAATCCTCGACGCGGTGCTCGGCACCATCGGTCGGGAAGTGGGCAAGGGAGCCGAGGTCATCGTACCCGACTTCGGCAAGTTCTACACGATTGAGAAACCGGCCCGGGAAGTACGCATTCCCAATGGGAGGGTCGTTGAGACAGCGGCCAAGACCTTCGTCCGTTTCAAGGCCTACACAAATATCCGTTACTACTCCGACAAATACTGCCAGCGATGAAGAAATGGTTTCTGCTCCTTCCCCTGCTGTTTCTCAGTGCCCTTTTCGCCTGCGACCGTAGAGCGAGGATGGCGGGTCTGGCCGAGGAGCATATACGGCAGTCGCTCGAGGTGCCCAACAGCCTTGCCATACAGGCCGTTTCGGACCCCGACTCTGCCTTTGGCAGCGGATATCTCTCGCCCCACGAGGTGAACAGCTTGACGGCGCTTCTGCAGAAGGTCAATGCCGTAATCATGAGCCGCACGAAAAACATGACAGAGTTCAATCCCGACGACCACTATGTCATCGACCTGGCCGACCGGCAGATGCGTGCCCTGAGCGACCTGCGCTCCATGACAGGGAAGTCGAAGGGGAAAGGCGGCTGGACAGGATGGAAAATAAAGGTCGACTATTCGGCGAAGGGCAGCGACGGAGAACGCTTCCGTGCCGAGCGGTGGATATTCTTCGACAAGAAGGGGAAGAATGTCACAAGGTCGTTTGAGTTGCCCCTGCCTTAGATGAGAATCAAGAAAACGAACAACTATGAGTATACAACCCGACATTAAAATCATACTCGGCTTGAAGGAGTGCTATGCACTGATATATGCCTACTACAAGTACAACCCCGAGTTGCTGAAGGACTTAACCACCTCATGCCTCTACCAATCACTCATGGCTGTGAATACGGCCGATGATTTGGACCGGTGGATGAAAGCGGTCGCCAAGACCGACTTCTCGCTCGGCGAAATCAGATGGGACACCCATGCTGATGATGTAAGTCCCCTCAGCTATTTTGACTACTCCCTCCGGAGGCTTTCCTCCGAGGAGCGAGCCATTTTTGTAGAGGAAATCGTAAAGCAGCGTGAGGCGGGCTTTGACAGGCTCCTCAACGAAGACCTCCCCTCCCTTGTGAGAGAAACGGAGGAGGCACACTGCAAATATCCCTCTTCCCTCGTTGTCCTCTACGACGCTGCCGACAATCTGATGGCCGTGGGCGACGATGCCGACCGGCTGTTCGAGCAGTTCGGCTGGCAGACGGCAGTAGCCCGGGGCGACGGACTGGAGGTGAGCGTCATGCCGGTTTGCAGAGAGATGCTTCAGGTGGAAGGACTCATCAATGCCCAACTGGTGGAGACCAGCGTCATACAGACCGATATTGTCGTCACGGATCCGAGTGACCTCAGACTGTCGTTCGACCAACAGGTGATTGAGGCGTTCCGGAGGAGCCTGTCGGACGACGAGCGGGATTTAGTGTTCCACATCGACACCATACATCAGGAGTCGCCAGACGGGAACATGGGTGCCGCCACCGACTATCTCTTCATTGAGGTAAAGGGCGACACGTTCTCTCTGTTAAGTTCAGAAGCCATAAGGCACACACTGGTTGCGGGCCAGTCCTGGTTTGTGAACAAGGAGATGATACCTCTTCTGGATGCCGTGACCGAGAGGCTGTTTCCGCTGATGGTCAACAAGGATTTGAGAAGCAAAACAATCGGGGTGACGGGTGTTTTGAAAAGCACGTTGAGGGCAATGGGCTCGTATGATGATTTCCTGAAAGAAAAGGAGTCTTGTGGCGGTAAACTGCTGCTCATCGATTACGGCAGTTTCCGGCTCAGCTACGGCGACGATGCGGTGTTGCTGGCGAAGCGTTTCTATCTGCCTCTTTGGACAAGAGACTGCGGAACACACGGGCAGCAACCTGTGCTGCTGGTCACAGAAGACATAAAAAAATATGTTCAGGGAATCTCTGAAATAACCATCCGGAAATCTATTCGGCAGGACGAATGGAAAGACCTCCGTCTGCAGCCCTCCGCATTGAATCGCACACTTTACTTGGATGAGCTGTTCCACGACGGCAGTCTCTTTCAGAAGAAAGACGGCACCTATGCAGTAAGGGCTTCCTATCAGAATCGGGTATTGCCAATGAAGCCAGTCAACAAGGACGATGCCGAGCAGTACCTGTACATGAAAGGTGAACTGGCGAAACGCACCTTCCTGAACGGTCTCTTGTACGAAGTGTATGTGTTGAAAGCAGAGGACGGCGAGAAGCTGGCAAAGTCATGAAATGAGCAATGGCATATAAAATCCACATTATATGCCCAGTCAATTATATTTAAAACAAAACAACGATGAGAAAAATCCATTCCTTATTGGCCGCGGCACTGACTCTGTGCCTGACGGCAAATGCCTTGCCCGTGGAAAAGGGTAAGGCGGTAGAGAACGCAAACACCTTCCTCTCGCAGAGGGGAACGACCCAAGTGGACGAAGCAAATGTCAGGACGGTGTCCGTCAGCGGCACTCCTTTCTACGTCATCAACGTCCCCGATGGCAAAGGTTTTCTGATTATGGGCGGTGATGACCGCAGCGAGGAAGTTTTGGCTTATGCCGACAGCGGAGCGGCCGACCTCAGCCGTCCTGACTCACCCTTGTCCTTCCTCCTCAACTATTGGAGCGGACAAATTCAGACAGCCCCCGAGCGGCAGGAAACCTCAGGCGAAGAGGAAACCGCCTCGCCCCGCCATGCCATGTCACTCGCCCATGAGCCGGTGGCGCCTTTCGTGACACGCAGGTGGGAGCAGGGTGCGCCCTTCAACCTGGAGATGCCGCGCGATGCCGTCGATCCTGGCCGTCCCGTGCCCGCCGGTTGTCTCACCACCGCCATGGCCATGGCGCTGAGCGTCTATCCAGATGCCATCGGCACGACCAAGACCATTCCCGACTACTCCTGGGACGAAGAGACCGCTAATGGAACCGTGCACCAGACCTATGGCGGCGACTATGCACCGATTACGGTGGACGGAGCCTTGTTCAGCGATGTCTACTACACAAGTGGAGCGAGCAAAGACGATGCCGCCAACGCACAGGTGGCCAGTCTGTGCCGTGCCGTGGCGCAGGCCACCAAGGCACAATTCAGCACCGCCAATACCCTCACGTTGGAGCGCGATGTCACTCCGGCCTTCCAGTATTTCAATTTCGAGCAGCCCCAGGAGGTCATCCTATCGCAAATCTCCTTCGCCGACAATTATCATGAAATGCTCTACAACGAGCTCTCGCACCGCCGTCCCGTGCTGATGGTGGGCAAGGTAAACTCTCCGGGCAAGGACGAAAGAAGGAACCGCGATGCCATGAGCTTCGTCATCGACGGGTACGACCGTGGCGACTACTATCATGTCAACTGGGGTGAGAAAGGACTGAACAACGGCTACTACAAATTGTGCGCCATACGCCTCCGCGAGGGATGCGGAACTTACGACCACAATGGTTATTTCCCCACCTGCAAGCTCATGGCATGGGTGGGCATCCAGCCCAAGACGGGCAATCATGTCAAGGCCGACTTCTATGAGGTGGAGGATATGTCGCTGCAGTATACCGGCCTCTCGTTCAAGGACAAGACCATAAGAGTGACTCTCTGCAACTATTTCCCTACGGAGCAGACCTTTGAGCACGGACTGGGCGTCTACGATGCGCAGTACAATCTACAGGAGGTCATCGCCGCCACAGAGTCGGTTTTTCCCGCCGGCACTTACACCGAGGTTGCCGCCAATGCCGTCACGGGAAGCAGTCGTGTGGGCAACGAGCGTTTTACCTTCGCCTACACGGTTGGAAGTCTTCCCAAGGATGCACTGCTCATACCCGTCAGCCGTGTGAAGGGATGCGACATCTGGCACAGCAGCCAGTGTGCCGCCCGAAATGCCTCGCTCCGTGTCAATGCCCTGGGCGGCTTTGATGCCGTGAAACGGCTTACGGTGGAGGAATTTTCCCTTGTCAATCCCGCATGGCAGTCGGGGCCGAACCAAGCTCGTACACTTGTGTCCAAAATCACGAACCATTCACTCGACAGAGTGACTGTGGCACTGAATCTCTGTTTTGCTGATGACTATGAGGGCGACGAGAATGGCGGCGACCGTTCCTTCCGTCGTATACAGTACCTCGACGGCGACTACACCTACCTGTATTCCGACGATGAAGGTGTTTACTGGGATGTCTACCCCGACAACCATTTCTCTTCTTTCGACGAGGCGTATGCCTGGGCAGAGGATGGAAAGCACGCACTTTCCTATTGGGATGTATATGAGCAGAAGTCGGTCTCTATTCCGAAAAACTCCACGCTTACCATCCATTGGGATATCGCCACCATGCCCTCGGAGAAAGACAGCTGGGGCCACTATGCCAAGGAACGCGGTTTCGCCCTGGCCGTATATACCGACACGCTTGCCAAGACCATAGTGCCTGTGACAAGGGGGCTGGACGAGAACCGTTTCTATCCCACCAATATGTTCACTTATGAAATCCTTGATGTCACACCGGCGCAGCTCTACAATGCGGGAACCGCCAAGAAACCCAGTTGGAGAGCTGGTGTCTTCGGCGACGATTTCCATGTCAAGTTCAGGCTTACCAACACCAGTGAGGAGACCTTCGATGGCTATGTCTTGCTTTCCGACCGCTATGCCAAGGTACTCATAGCTCCCGGAGCCTCGCAGGACTTCTATTTCAGTCTCAACGAACGGGAACTGTCAAACGTCAAGAGTACGACGACCACCGCAGGCTATCTGAAAGTGAGTTACAACCGCCTGAAGACCCCCGTCTACAATGCCGACGCCCGTTGGACAACCATCTTCGAATATGTGGATCCGGTATCCAACGATGAGTCCATCGGCAAGACCTATCGCGGCAAAGTGTATGTGAATCCCGACAAGGGCATCCGCTACTGGACGGTGGACGGTGAGATGAGGGGTGTCGCGCCCGCAGCCGAGTTCATCGTGCCCGCTGATGCCGTGGCTGTCTCCACCGCCCTACTGGCGGAAGACTGCGCTGTCACGCCCAATGCCAATCCCAACACACTCTATTACGTGAGGAACTATCAGAGCGCACTCGACGGAAAAAATGTCGTCATCATCGACGATGAGGTGACGGATGCGCAGGTCGACGGTCTGGGCAGAGCAACCGGCCGTGCCTATGGCGATATCACCCTCACCGACGGGTACGGTATCTATGTGCCCTATGCGTTCAGCCTTGACGGAAACCGCATCTCCTATAGCCGTAAAATCTCCAAAGGTTTTGACGGGAATCCCGAAAAACCCAACTGGGAAGGCATTGTGCTGCCGTTCACTCCTTCTGGGATTGTGACTGGCAATAAGTCGCTCGATTGGTTCCTTGATGCTGACGACACCGGAAAAGACCTCTGGGTGGCCAGATACCATGGCGAGGATGCCTACACCGTCTACTTCAAGTATGCCCAGACCATGAAACCTTATGTGCCGTACCTCATCACCGTGCCTGGCAAAACTGTCAGCAAGACAGGTGGACTGGTAGGGAAAGAAATCACTTTCACCGCCGATGGTGACTATGTGGTGCCGGCAGCACCTAAAAACATTTTCTCGGCATCAAGAGAACTCTCTTTTGAGGGAACACTCTCAGGAAAGACGGTTTCCCCTAAAGATGAGAGCATCTTCTATCTCAACGAGACCAACATCTTCGACAACCACTACGACTACTATTTCCTCAATCCGGATGGCTCCGCATTCGCCTTCAACAACGGCGGAGTAAGTGTGTCGCCCTTCCATGCCTGGTTCTCTTCAAGAGGCAACCAGCTGACAGAGATACCCACCCTGCGTATTGTGCTCAACGGCATGGCACGCAATATCGCCGACCCTTCCGGCATCACTGAAGTGGTGGATGAACATGAAGGGGAAACAGTGAGTGTCTACACCCTTGGAGGAGTGAAGGTGGGCACCTGTGACAGGACAGACATCAGGCGCACACTCCAGTCACTGCCTAAGGGCATATATGTGGCCGGTGGCCGTAAATACATGAGATAGGAGTAGTTATCAACAATAAAAATCAAACCATATGCACAACATAGATAAGACCATAGAAAGTGCTCCGTGCCTGGGGCAAGATGGCGGCAGAACGCTGCGCCCTTACCAATCACCAATTATCAAACGCTTACATGCCTATTCCATGCACGATGTGCTGTATGTGACATCGCACATTTCTGGTCCAAGTCAGAATGAGCCGGAAGACGATTTGGGATTCATTGCCCCCAAATCTTCTGATGCGGAGAAAGTAAGAAGTTTCGGCCCTGTTATCGAGGAGCGCAACAAGATTTGGGAATAAGTCTTTTTCATTATTTTATTATTGGTTTCATGTTAAGACAGGCGGTTCTCTGCTGTGAAGCACGGGGCCGTTTTCATATCTCCAAAAAAAAATCACAATGGACATCCAACTGCTTATCATCATCTGTATTCTTGTAGCGAGCTTCATCGTGCTGCTTACCCTTTACAGGGAGCTACGGCATGAGTGCCGCCAGTTGTTCGAAATGTATCTCAACAAACGGGAAGAAGTAATCCGTTTGAAGAGGGAACTGAGAAACATTAAAGAGACAAATAGACAACATCCAAAAGAGTGAAGAAAGATATTGGTAAAGGGCTTCGTCCTCATCTCCGAACGCCTCCCACCAGAAATCGGCAAGGCTGTGTTCCTCGCCCCATTCATTGACGCAAATAGTCTATGACATTGTTATCATGTGAAAAATGCTACATATCCTTAATTTCGTCTTGTCGCAATTTCGATATTCTTAAACTTTCCAAATACAGGATGATGGCGATATTCCCAGCGGGTGCCAGGTGGTACAAAGAGGGTGGCTGAATCATAATGTGATGAATCGAAAATGCCTTCCTCTATGTAAACATTATTTAATGATTTGCTTTGGCAGTAGATGGTTTTTAGGGAAGTGCAGTCCATAAAAGCGAACATGCCAATATAAGTCACCGAGTTGGGTATGTCGACGGATTGCAGGGAAGTGCAACCCTTGAAAGCGCTCTTCCCGATTTCGGACACCGAGTTGGGAATGTCGATGGTTTGCAGTGAGGTGCAGCCGCAGAAAGCCCAATCTCCGATTTCCTTCACTGAGGCGGGGATGTCTATAGTTTGCAGTGAAGTGCAGCCATAGAAAGTCTCTTCTCCGATATCTGTCACAGAGTCGGGAATGGAATAGGATTCAATTATTTTTCCAGCGGGGAATTGTAATAGAGCAGATAGCTCTTTGTTGAATAAAATACCATCTAATGAAGAATAGTGTTCGTTATCTTCTGCAACATTTATTGTTTGCAGGGTAGAACAGTCAGAGAATGCCCCAATTCCGATTTCCTTCACCGAGTTGGGGATGTCAATGGACTGCAGAGATTTGCATCCTTTGAAAGCGTACCATCCAATTTCTGTCACTGAGTTGGGAATGTCGATGGCTTGAAGTGAGGTGCAACCCTCGAAAGCGCCACCTCCGATTTTCGTCACGGAGTTGGGAATATCGATATCTTGAAGTGAGGTACACCCCTCAAAAGCGATCCCTCCGATTTCCTTCACCGAATCGGGTATGTCGAGAGATTTTAGGGAGGTGCAGCCCTTGAAAGTACCGTCTCCGATTTTCGTCACGGATCTAGGAATGTCGATGGACTGCAGTGAAGTGCAGCCAGAGAAAGCGTATGCCAAGATTATAGTCACCGATTTGGGTATGGAATAGAAATCAATTATTTTTCCAGCGGGGAATTGTAATAGTACAGATTTGTTTTTGTTGAACAATATGCCATCTGATGAAGAGAAGTGCTCGTTATCTTCAGCAACATTTATTGCTTGTAGGGATGTGCAATCACAGAAAGCGGAATATTCTATGAAATATTCTATTTTGTTCACCGATTCGGGTATTTTGACTATTTGCAGAGAAGAACAGCCAGAGAAAGCCAACATACCGATTTTCTTCACCGAGTTGGGGATGGAATAGAATTTAAGACTCTTTCCTACGGGGAATTGTAATAGCCAAGACTGATCTTTGTTGAACAATATGCCATCTGATGAAGAGAAGTGCTCGTTATCTTCAGTAACATTTATTGCTTGCAGGGAAGTGCAATATGCGAAAGCGCCCTCTCCGATAATGTTCACCGATTCGGGAATGTCGACGGCTTGTAGGGCAGTGCATCCATCGAAAGCTCTCTCTCCGATTTTAGTCACCGATTCGGGAATGTCGACGGCTTGCAGGGATGTGCAGCGCTCGAAAGCGCTCTTTCTGATTTCTGTCACAGAGTCGGGAATGTCGACGGATTGAAGGGAAGTGCATCCTTCGAAAGCTCTCTCTCCGATTATGATCACCGATTTGGGAATTTCAACGGTTTGCAGTGAAGTGCATCCATTGAAAGCGCTCTCTCCGATTTTAGTCACCGAGTCGGGAATATCGACGGCTTGTAGGGAAGTGCATTCACAGAAAGCCCAATGACCGATTCCGGTCAGCGATTCGGGAATGTCGACGGCTTGTAGGGCAGTGCAGCCACAGAAAGCCAATATACCGATTATGATCACCGAGTTGGGAATATCGACGGATTGAAGGGAAGTGCATCCATTGAAAGCGCTCTCTCCGATTTTAGTCACCGAGTTGGGTATGTCGACGGCTTGTAGGGCAGTGCATCCTTCGAAAGCGCTTTCTCCGATTTCTGTCACAGAGTCGGGAATGTCGACGGATTGCAGGGAGGTACAACCCAAGAAAGCATACGCTCCTATTTTGGTCACCGATTTGGGTATGTCGACGGCTTGTAGGGAAGTGCATCCACAGAAAGCCAATATACCGATTATGATCACCGATTTGGGTATGTCGACGGCTTGCAGGGATGTGCAGCGCTCGAAAGCGCTCTTTCTGATTTCTGTCACAGAGTCGGGAATGTCGACGGATTGCAGGAAGGTGCAGCCATGAAAAGCCCAATTATCGATTACCGTCACCGAGTCAGGTATGGAATAGGATTTAAGACTTTTTCCTGCGGGGAATTGTAATAGCCAAGACTGATCTTTGTTGAACAATATGCCATCTGATGAAGAGAAGTGCTCGTTATCTTCAGCAACATTTATTGCTTGTAGGGATGTGCAATCACAGAAAGCGAAGTCCCTGATTTCTATCACCGAGTCAGGAATGTCAATGGAAGTGATGGTCTTATCCTTTATACCTAAAAGGATAGTTACGGTTTCATCGAGGATAAGGTTTGGGTCGATCATGGTAATAATGGATTTTGTTTTTGCAAAGATAATGAAAAAAAACAGAACGATAATTGACGGAGGTCTTTTATATAAAGATAAAAAATGAAAGGAGCTCTCTTGTTGTGATGGAAAAAACCGAAACAAATGCGGGATGCTTCGGAATCGGATTTCCTGACTTCATCACTTTTTGTAGTATCAAAAATATACCGACTGATTTCCAATAAGTTATAAGTTTTATAGGGCGATTTAGGGTGACGCAAATGATTTTTTTGCTATATTTGCAGCATGTTTGTCCGCAAAAAGAAAAACAGGTCTGGTACCACAAGCGTAGTTGTGGTTGATAAGCACGGAGGCAAGTTCAAAGAACTGCACACCGTTGGGATTGCACGTGATGAAGATGAGATTGCAACGCTGCGTCTTCAAGGAAGGATATGGATTAACAATCACTTGGGCTATCCTGAGTTTGATTTTGAAGGACCAGAGAAGAAACAGAAAGAGTTGGAAGCAGCCGAATTCACGTTAGCCAATATCGATTCTGTGCTCCTGAACGGAGCGAAGCTCATTATAGATAAGGTATACGACTCCATAGGTTTCAATCATATAGAGGATGAGGAACTTCGACAATTGGTGGTGGCCAGGCTATGTCAGCCGATGAGCAAGATGGCTACGGTAGAATATCTAAAATCCCATTTTGACGAGGATGTCTCCCTCAACAAGATATATCGATATCTTGACAAGTTGTATAACACTCAACAAAAAACAGTGCAACGCATAAGCGTAGAACACACGCTTTCCGTGTTGGGTGGTCGGGTTGAAATGCTGTTCTACGATGTCACATCGCTCTATTTTGAAAGTTTCAAAGAGGATGCCCTGCGTTCACCAGGCTTTTCCAAAGACGGAAAGACATCCGAAACACAGATAATACTCGGTCTGCTGGTTTGCGAGAATGGCTATCCATTGGCTTACTCGATTTTCAATGGGGCACAATACGAGAGTTCCACAATGATTCCACTGATAGACGACTTCAAGCAACGGTTCAAACTTGATGATTTCATAGTGGTAGCAGACTCAGGCTTCATGATAAAAAGAAACATCGAATTACTGAGGAGCGGTAAGTACCAGTTTATCGTAGGAGGGCGAATCAAGAAAATGAAAGAGGATGCTCTGACATGGATAAGATCCCTTCCCCATGAGGATGGGCTTTACCATGAGCGTCTGCTTGACAATGGCGACAGACTCATTGTAACTTACAGTTCCAAGCGGGCGGCCAAAGATGCATTTAACAGAAAAAGGGGCATCGAGAAGCTCAGAAAGGCCTATGCCTCAGGAAAAATAACGAAAGAGAAACTGACCAAGCGTGGATATGCAAAATTCTTAAAGATTGAGAATGATGTGAAAGTGAGCCTCGACGAAGGCAAAATTAACGAGGATGAAGAATGGGATGGATTGAAGGGGTATATCACAAACACTCACCTAAGACCTTCTAAAGTAGTCTTACAATATAGAGGGCTTTGGGTGGTCGAGCGCGCTTTCCGCATATCAAAGAGTAATTTAGAGACACGCCCGATTTTTCATTTCACAGAACGCAGAATAGAAGCCCATGTCTGCCTGTGCTTCATCGCTTATAAAGTGTACAAGGAACTCGAACGGATCGTATATGGCATTAAATTGGGTATGAGCGTTGACAAAGTTCTTAAAATCGCCAAGACGATAACTACTATAACCGTCAGACTCCCGCTGAATAGGAAAACAATGACCAAGACCATGATGCTGACACCAGTGCAGCAGTCTCTGAAGCCACTTTTTGACTATTTGGGAATTTAGGGTGACGCAATGATGAAGTCAGGAAATGCGGGATGCTTCGGAATCGGATTTTCTGTATTATTTTCTATCGTAGGAATTATTCTCTATTTCGTACAGAAAAATTCTGTCAACAATCCCAGTGTTTATCTTTATGGAGCAGGTTTTCTTATTGGGTTGATTTTACGCGCTATTGGGGCAGCTGCAGGTGCTTAACTCCTAACAATCTTTTATGGGATTCGTAAGCGTCTCCGCGATTAACAATTGCATGGTTGAAGAAAAAACCTATAGATGTTGTCTATAGGTTTTTTCTTGGCTTAAACCCAGTCAGGGAGTAGGACCTTTATGTCTCATTTGAACACCTTATCTAATTCTTTTTTAATTGCCTTGAACGCTAGTTGTTGATCATGCGAGATAGATAGTCCAATTCCACTTGATTTGACAACAGCAACATTTTGATTGGTGTCAGCATCATAAAAACTTATAGATATATATGTATGACCTCCGCCCCATTTCTCAGTTTTCACATTGATTTGAGGAGACAATACGTATTCACCTTGAGCAATCAACTGAATCGCTTTGGCATCTGAGACAACGGTCAATTTTTCTGACAATTCATTTTGAACCATCATTAAAATATCTGCTAACTCAGCATCGCCATCATCTTCTTTACCAAATAAGATATACTTGTACTTTGTTATGTCTGTACCATTGGAAAGAGTTGTCGTTCCCTTGGATGATACGCAAGAAACAAAGGCTATAACAATTAGAAATAATGCAAAATATTGAACTCTTTTCATAATATTGAATTTGATTCATTCCTGTATAAACGTCACAGAAAACTCCCGGCACCGCCGGTTTTCCTGGCGTTTGTTGCTCATGGAGAAGCGGGAGTATTTGTCGAAGATGTCGAGGCCGCGGGAGAGCAGGATTTTCCATCCATTGTCAAGCTTTATGAAGCGGTCGTGGTCTGCGTCAAAGGCGTAGGTGAACTCCACACCGTAGTTCTCCAGTTCTGCGGCCAGGTCGTCGAAGGTGTCTATCATCTCGGGGATGCTGTCGTCGTTGTTCTGTGTGTGCAGCTCGATGGAGATTTCCTCCGACAGGCAGCAGTCGCGTATGGTCTGTATCAGCTCGATGAGATTGTCTATCTGGAACCCCTGACGGATGTACGGGTCGGTGATGACGATATGCTGCGCGGTCTCGAAATAGTCGCCAAAGAGTCTTTCATACGACACGTTTTTCTGGTTGGCGCGTATCTCAATATATTTCGAGGCCAGCCGCTTACCCCTGGGTGCTTCGGCCGGAGTCTCAGAAGGTTCACCACCCGGTTCCTCAGTCGGCAGCTCATTTTCGGGCACCTCTTCAGGCATGGCATCCCGCTCATGCTCGGGCAGGAAGTCGTTCTCAATCTGCTCCAGCGTTTTTACTACTACCGTGGCGCCCGTCTTCACGTTGAGATACTCAAACTTGGCCGGTTCGGCTTTGAAGGTCTCGTCGATGACATACAGCTGGTCCTTCACACGCTTACGGCTCTCTGCGGCGAAGTCAATCAGCTCATAGGCTTCTTCGTCGGTCATCTTGCCGTCGGGATAGATGAGCTTCATCATGCCCGAGAAGGTCTTTCGGATGGCCAGGTGGTCACGCTCAGAGAGCGAGCCGTCGAACTTGGCATATTCCTTCAGCACGGCGGTGCGGTCATCATTGCGCAGCTCATGCAGCACGGCGGCGATATAGTCGGTTATAAGGCCGTAGCCCTTCGAGAAGCTGTCCTTTTTGAGCATCTTGATTTCCCAACCGGGATTGTAGAGGTGGATGCGGTCCAGGAACGCACCCTTGATAAACGAGGTCGGGATGCTCTCAAAGAGGTGCGAGCTTCTCAACATGTAGGGAACAGTATGCTTCGTGTTGCCCACGAACACCATCGAGGCGCTGGCCTCATGGGTCCCCTTGCCGCGGTTGAACGACTTGTTGGCCAGATAGTTCTGCATCGTGTCGATGAGCACGGCGTCTACCGAGCGGCCTTTCTGCTGCTCAAACTCGTCCCATGCCACCACGTCCCAGTAGCCCACCAGACCCAGTTCCTCATGTTTGCCGCTCATTCGTACAAACAGGCGGGCCGATGTCACGTCGCCGCCGCTCACCAGCACACCATAGGGTGAGAGTTCCTGAAACACATGGCTCTTTCCGGTACCTTTCGGTCCGAGCTCCACAAAATTGAAGTTGTTCTCCACATGGGGCAGCAGTCGTGCCAGCGTGATGAACTTCTCCCTGCGGTTCATATTGTCAGGGTTCAGACCCACCGTGTGCATCATGAAGTCAATCCACTCATCGGTGGTGAACTGCTGCCGCTGTTCAAGATACTCCTCCAGGTCGATATTCGAAATCTGAATAGGTTTCAGCGTCTGGATGTCCCATCTCACCTTCACATCCTCGCCAGAGATATAGCCAATGGTGACGATACACCACACGCCGTTGCCCGAGAGCAGTTTCGGGTTCCTCCTCACATACTCCGTGCCGATGGGCACGCCGCTCAGTCCCAGGTTGGCGAAGGTGGCATGATATTGGTCGGCCTTCTCGTTGAGCGTCACCGAAATCTTGTCGATTACCCGGTGCTTTCCAGCCTCGCGTATCTTGCCTTTCACCGTTTCTGCCTCCGCACGGTGCACATAGTTGTTCTTGATTACCGACTTCACCTTCTCCAAACCCTCGTTGATTATCTCCTCGTCGTCGCTGGCACAATACTGCCCCAGGAGATATTCCAGCACGTAAGTCGGCACCGGCAGGCCTCCCTTTACGAGAAACGCCAGGTCTTTCCTCACCACCTTGCCTATGAAGGCATCCATTATCTTATGTTGCAAATCCATAATTATCAATCACAAATTATTAATTATTAATTGTTAATTATCAATTACTCAAAATCTTGCTCTATGATAGTATTGTTCTTCACCGTTTCTTTTATCAGCGGATTCAGCCTGTCGTCCACATCGTAGACACGGAGCTGAAGAACACTTGATGTGACCGACTTGTTCAAGTTTAGCGTCACCTCAAACACACGGTTGTTCAGATTGGCCATATCTGTACTATTCAGCATCAGCTCTTTTTCAGCGGTGACAGGTTCTTCACCATTGAACACCTGGCAGACCACCTTGCGTCCCATGACTGATATTGACACGGCCTCAGACTGAATCAGGTGGAACTTCAGCCGGCTGCTTACCATGTTCAAGTTGTGGCTCATCAGTGAAACGCCCACCTTTTCGGTTTTTTGTTGTTTACCCTTGTGTCCAATAATCACAGGCACCAGCATCTCTTGCAGCGTTGCGCCGCCATGCGCGAAGTTGTATCCGCCAGGAGCGGCAAGCCTGTTCGTTCCAATAGGTACTGCCACATAGGTGTCAGAAGAAGTGATGCCTGAAACCTTGCTAAGAGGGAACTTTACGATGCCCTCAACTTCCGCATTGCTCGTCGTCAGATAATAGCGTGTTTTCTTTTCCTCACACACTTCGGCAATACTATGCTTGTCCTTCTCTTCGAAAACCTGGTCATTATAAATAAAGCCATGGTCTGATGTCACGACAACATTCGTAACATTCCATGAAGCCATGATACGCGGAATCAGTGTCTTCAGCTCATCGATAGCCTTCCGGCAGGCAGCTATTACCTCAAACGGACTCTGTGAATGACTGGCACGGTCAATGGTATCGTGGAAGACATAGACAAGCGGGAACTGTTTGAAGATTTCCCTCTTGCTGTTGACCGGGCCGTTCATCAAATCCTCGTAAGTGATACAGATTGACTTCTCTTTATACCTGCGCAGATGATTGGTTCTGCTGTCGATTGAAGATAACACGGCGTTGTCCACCGCCATCTCATTGCCCTGCAAAGTCAATGAATGATGCGGCAGCATGGCCGTTTTGCAGTATTTCGTTTCAGTTGGCAGCATAGCCCTGCGAACTGTCAGCTTCAGATCATGGTCGGTCTTCTTGCCGGCCAGTTCCTGCATCAATTCAACAGCGACTTCATATCGCAAGGCGTCTGAAATCACGATGACTTGACTGTCAGGAGTCGCTTCCTCAGCATATAGATTTTCTTGTTTGGCAATAGACAATCCGTCAAACCAATTCTCCTGCTCCAACACACAAGTCAGCCATTCCAAGTTCAGCACATTGGTCAACTTGGCATATTCCATATCAAGCTGATGCTTCACTACGTTGACAGTCTGCTCTATGGGAAAATCCTTGGTTATCAGAACATGATATGCCTCCAGCGAGTGCCTATAGCATAAGTCAGCAAGGTATAATCCCTCTTCCCTGTCGATATACTTTTGTACATAAGCCTCAGGAGAATTGAGCTTTAGGGAACCCACCGCTTTGACTTTCTCATAATAAAGAGCCACCTGCTCGATGAACTTGATGACGACCTGGATGTCAGACTGGGGAGGAAACTTCAATGACATATTGCGCATTCTGTCATTCACCTCCCCGGGGTTAGACAGAAGTTCCTTTTCCAGCATTTCCTTCAAAATCGGCCAGCACAAGGCCTCGGGCATGTAGTTATACTGCGCGTCAATACCATAAACACTGATAATTTCCTCTTCTTTGATGTCTTTGCCGAGTTCGGTCATAGCCTGGCTGAACTTCTCCGACCACTGGCGGCTTTGCAGGCCATATTCATATATCTTGTTCTGGCCTTCAAGCATCATGGAGTTCTTAATCTTATATTGCTTATAGTTATCCCCTTTTGCCACATCAAGGAGCTGCGTGATACTGTTGTATTTCAGACATTCAGCCACCTCCTTCATCTTCTGTTCTGAATTGGGATTGTAGCTGCGGCCGAAAATTCTATTGAGTTTCCCGTCGACAGCTTTTTTCGCATCTAAATTTTTAGAAAGCCGATAATAGAAATCATTACGTCTCTTCTCTTCCGACTGCATGCCAAGAACCAGCATCCTGACGATGATAGGCTCCCAGTCCAACAGTTTCTTGTCGCCGAGATATGAAGAGATGAAAGCCCGACAAACCAAGTCTTCACTGAAAGTATCAGGAGCCATATGACCAGCCAGCATTGTGCTGATTTTTGTAGACTGCATCTCACTGACATTGTTCTTAATGAACAGGCGGAACTTGCCTGGAAGGTTATATTGCTGCATGAAGCTCTCGTAGTCATCTTCCTTGTATTCCATGTTTGCTTTCAGCATGTCGAGCAACGGGAACTTCAACATCTGCTCCTCTGTATGAGGATAGGTGCCGTCTGTGAAAAGCAGCACGACACGTTTGTCCTTCCACGTGTTCTCTATGGCATACTTGACGTTGAACCAAGCCCCGTCAAACAGTTTATAGATATAATCGTCGCGCCACTCTGCATCCTCCAGTTCCGTTGAGATGATGTTCATCTTGTCGAAGATGAAGAGCACATGCAGTTGTGGGTTGCGCTCGAAATAGTTGTATATTCGTTCTTGTACCATGCTCTTTAATTATTAGTTTCAGTACATTTAGTCACGGAGTCCTTTTACAATTCCTTGCTACCCATCAAAGTCTCAATTTTATAAAACAATCCACTTGCCCCCTTTGTCCGGACCTTCTCTCCTAATGATACCTGCTTCCTGCATCTTCTTTAGGTGCTTGGAAACAGCGCTGCGATTGATGCCGATGGCTTCAGCCATTTGGGTAGAGGTGACTTTGGCATTCTGGGCTATCATGTCCAAAATGGTCTCACGAGTTTTCTGTCCACTTTTTCTGTCCACCATTGCCGTTTTCTGTCTACCTTTAGAGTCTACTTCGTTGACAGACTCCTGATAGGTTGCTATTTCCTGTTGCAGGTATACTAATCAACAATGTGTATTTGGGCAGTGGAAATCAACTCTATTGCAGGTCAATGGTGAAGACTCTCATCGTACGGTATCCGGCTTTGTCATCGGCCATGTCTTTTCTGACTTCGTGTAAGGGGAAAGGCACCGATCTGAGAGTAGCATGGGCAGCATGATTGAAGTCTTCACTTATAGCATACAATTTGTCACAGCCATTACGTTCAGCCCAGTTGGCAATTCCATTGAAAACGGTTTTCATAATTCCTTTTTTCCTATACCCTCTGACAAGGCCAAATTCTACGACCCACTTATAGGGGAAAGCCGGTGACATACACGTCAGGTGTATAAATCCGATAAATTGGTTCATTTTGTTCGTAATAAACCAATCAATCATCATTCTCCGCCCAAAATCAATATCAACATGTTTCATGAAATGGGGAATTGCCTCCATAACACTGTCGTTAACGGTTTGGTTGCTTGCGCCCCAGAAATCTCTTTGGAAAGAAGGCTCCAATAATAATGATTTGTAGTCGTTAAGCATTGAGGCTTTAGGCTTGATCACATTGCAGAGAGTAGTTCTGAATTCAGGGTATGTGTTTTCAAATCCATATTGCCGCAGGTCTTGAAAATTGCTCCTCTTTTGAAACCAATATTGTTCACCCCAGTCCATCATTAAGAGGGGGGTGTAGTCACTTTCACAGATAGCCCTGTTTATCTCTATCATCTGAGGAGTTATAAAAGCGACCGAACCCTCATTCTCATCCCAATAGAACAGCACAGCATTCATTTTCTGTGCTGCTTTCAATGCGCATTCGTTTCCACAATACCATGTACTCCAGTTATCTCGAGTGAGTGGTTGGGTTTTATAACAATACACATAGCCCCCAAAACTATAAGGGCTTGTATCATAATTAAATCTCGTTTCATTGGGATTGTTAAAATAAGAGTATCTTCTGTTGTACTCAGAAGGACTTACTTTGCAAAACTCAATAATCTTTGCTGCATAATATCTATTATGCCTTCCCACTGAAGCCATTGGCTTGAAGCAGCAGTCACATGTTACTTGTTTGAACCACATATCTTATCTCTTTTTTACTTTATCTTTGCTAATATATCCCCGAACTGGGCGTAGTTGACAACTACGCCGTCGTCGAGATCGAAGCCGATGGCCTGCTCGGCCACTACCTGAAGGCGCTCGTGGTACTCGCGGCACTCGTCGAGGGCTTTGCGGAGGTTGGTGAGCTTGCGGTTCTCGGCGGTGGTGAGGGCGGCGGCACGGCTTTCCAATTCGCCAATCTGGTTCTGAAGGAACTCGATGTAGGGCAGCAGGTAGTTGGAGCGGACGCGCTCGGCGGTGTAGGCATCCATGCGGTGCATGTAGGCCAGGCACTTGAAGGCACCTTTCTTCGATGAGAAGAGCCAGTAGATAGGACGGTTCTGGTACATCTTCTTGTGATCCTTCCAGAAGTCCTTCTGCACATACTGGTCTATCGACATGCCCAGCTTCTGCTCAATGTAGTTCAGGTTCTCCGTCAGTTTGTCCTCACCGAAGGTGATGCGGATGAAATCGGAGATACGGCTCGACAGGTTATCGTCGAAGGGTGAGTTTTGGGGCAGCACAGGAATCAGGCCGTCATCGTCGATATACACCTGAACGCCGCCATACCAGTACGGTTGTAGTTCCTCGTCCGTTGGGTTGGGGTGGGCAATGTGCAAGCCTTTCTTCCCAAGCTTATAGCGACCCATCCATACACCGACGGCATACGAAATGAGTTGCTTCATCAGCACGTCCTCGTGCCAAACGATTTTCTCAGCACAGCCCCCATTGTCACCATCATTATTAATTGTTAATTGTGAATTATTAATTATCGAAATTTCCCCTTGTTGCAGGATGGTAATTTCATCCAGCGGCACATCGGGAGTCAGTTCGTCTTCGAGGCCGTAGATGCTGATGAACTGGCGGTTCAATTCTTCTTCGTTCTGGTGGAGCTGCATGAAACGCTCCGTCCATTGGGTCTCGAACTCCTCCACAAAGTCGCTCAGACGGAAGGTGGACTCCAAGTTGCCTTGGGCTACTTTCTCATTGCGGAGGGCTACAAGGGGATTAGCCTCGAAGTCCCATGAGGTTTCGTGGGAGTCCCAATCGAGTCGTGAAATTTTTATATTTTGGGAGGAATATTCATCTATTTTATACCTCTTTTCATCTCTGAATATGATTGGTAAACTTTCAATGGAGCCAGCTGTATAATTAACTGTGGGATTAAGAATTTGCAGAAGAAACTGTGATACCCTTGAGTTAAGAAATCCCAAGGTATATAGAATGTTTTCATTTTTGTTAAAAAAATAAGACATTCCTGCAGATTCCGCCACATCATTTTGTCCAAATCTAAAAGAAGGAATTCCGCCTGAAATACTTGTCCAAGAAATGGAAGGAATAAATTTAAAATCATTGGCATAATCTTGACAATTCCGATTTTCTTCTCTAGCACAATCAATTATTTCATAACCATTATGGAACCAATTTATTACAAAATCATTATTTCCATACCATTTCCTCATCAAACCGCCTTTTCTACAAGGATACCACTTTATATCTGAATTAAGCGCATCAGTATATTTTTCAGCATTATATTTTATATTATTACCAGAAACTTCGCTCCAGTTTCGAAGGAATCGCTTATTGTCCCCTGTTATTATTCCTTTTGAAGCTGATCCGTATGAAAACAGTTTCTTTGATTCAAAGATAGAATATATTGTTTCTCCTACCCAATAAGCAATAGGCGAACTTGGAATCTTTTCAAAGTTCCCTTGCTCTACATTAAGATAGTAAACCTTCTCCGCATGATTAGTCTGAGCATCTAAAAACATACGTTCTTTATCGCCACAATTCTTACCATCAACTAGACGGAAATACGTCCCGCTGTTAAATTTCCCATTAGATATACTTTCTGAACTTGCTTTGCTTATCACAAAAGCAGCATTCTGAACCACCTCACCACCCAGTTCATCGAACGTGCGAGGGCCAAGATGCAACAGAGAATCTATATGTTCGTTTTCAAGCAGCGAGCGGCGTAACTTCTCGAATGATGATAGGAACATCCATGAATGCATGTTAATCATACCGTATTTCCCATTATCGGCTAAACGGTCAATAGCCAAGAGCATAAACGTGGAGAAAAGGTCAGCCTTACCTTCCTCATAGTTCCGCTTCACATAGTTGCTGAGCATCTCGTTCATGTTGCTACCACCCATATACGGTGGATTCATCACAAGTGCAGCATACTTATCTGTCAACGTAAGTATCAACTCCATTGCTGGCAGGATGTCCTCAACTTCCTCTGGTACAAACTGCTCATGTTGCCAGTAGTTCAAAGTCTGCTGAATAGAGAGCAAGGTGGATTCTGCCACATCAAACTTCATAATAGAACCCAGCGACTCAGCATCCCGCATCAACTCAAAGGCTGCTGTCAGGTCTGTCAACTGTTGACGTGATGGAGTCTCACGGAAGAACTGCTGCAAACGATCTATCACTTGCTCCTGTGGAATAGGCGTAGGCATCGAGAGCACATGAGGAAGAATGTGAGCATCGGCAAACGAGGCATCCTTCTGACAGGCTTTCAGCATGAGGGCAAAAGTGGCCAACTGCTTGGCGCGAGTGTCGAGGTCAACGCCTCGGAGGTTACACTTGAAGATGTTCTCGATGGCCTCCCTACGGCTGTAGCCCTCATAGATATAGAGGTCGTAAAGCAGATCAAAGCACTCGTTGAGGATATGACCTGACCCACAAGCCAAATCACCAGTGAGCAGTTCGGTCAGTTCTTTGAAACGATAGATGCTATCTTTTGGCGTAGGCTCAGACGGCTCTACGAGGTACTTCCATTTGGGTTTGAACTCAGCGGCTGCACTGGGATTGTTGTCAAGATATATGCGCCCGATGGTGTTCTGAACCATGTATTTCACAATCCAGTTGGGCGTGAATATCTGTGTGGCAGCAGGGATTTCGTCAGCCTCAAATTTGCCTTTCTTGGCAAACACCTCGTCCTTGCGCTCAGAGATATAGAACTGGTAAAGCCAGCCTATCAGTTCTGGAGAACGGAAGTCATCATCGGTGATGAACTCCGTATGGTTAAGCATGTCGATGAATCCTCCTTCCGTCAGAATGTCATTGGGCAGAAGGAGTTCCGTATAGTCGGACATCGCCCCAAAACAACGGGAGAGTATGGGATTCTCGTGGCAGAAAGCCGTCACGAGGATGGCAAACTGCTCTGTGGTCTTTGCATCGTCATCAAGCAACTCAGTCAGCAACTGCCGCTGACGTTCCTGCATCTGAGGCATACGCCCCATACGGGCTTCATCCACAATGCGAGGGGTACGAGCTTGATCTACATAGTCTAAAACCGGCTCAATGAGTGAGTTTTTTTGAAGAATACGTAAAGCCACTAAGCGGTTGAACCAGGTGTAGGCTGCTTCCTCATAAACTTCCTTGATGCCTTTCAGCTGCACACGATGGTAAAGAGCCTGCCACTGATGGTAGAACCCCTCGGTTTCTAAGCGTCCGTTCCAGAGTGAGCCGCCCTGCATCAGCTGTGGGTGCATGTGGTCTGGCACACGTCCGTTCTTGTCGAATCCCAACGTGATAATCTTGGCGGCTATACCGGCCTTCAGTCTGTTACGTGCCTCTGTCGCGAACTTCTTCAGTTTGTTAGTATCCATAAATGAACCCTTTTGCTTACTTGATAATCATTACGCTGTCATAATCGACCAGCAGTTTTGTAATCTGATCCTTCAGACCCTTCAGATAGCGGTCGATGTCTTCTTCTGTTGACAGAGGAATGCTTGTTTTGGTCTGAAGGGAAGCCTGGCGAATCTTTTTCTGCGGTTTGGGTGGCTCGGGATTACCACCATTTCCACCTTGAGAAGACGGAACCTGAGCCTTATGCTTATTGACATAATCAAGGATTCGGCCAATCTGTTCTTGATAGAAGCTGTCGGTATTGATATTGCTCTTCAAGACAAGAATGTTGTCAGGAGTGGTTTTTGTCGATATCGTGCTTTCACGGTCGGCAAGAACAGTAACGGGGACATTCTGTTCCTTGGCAACACGCTCCAGATAGTCGAACTGCTCATTGTAGGCAATGCGTATCTTCTCACGCAAATCATTACGCACCTCATCGAGGATAATTTGAAGGTCACGATGCAGTTGCAAATAAGTGCGGAAACCATTGATGGGCCAAGGGTCACTCTCAATCTTGATAAACGCATCAACCTTATCTTGACAATTCATCGGAACGAAGGAGAAGTTGTACTGGTTGTCAGATGCGAAACGACGAAGTTTCTTATAGTTCGCCAGCTGGTCGTGGGTGAACTGCGCCACCTCCTTGCACTTGTCGATGATGTCACGGGCTTCCTGCCGCTTGGCAATGACTGCCTCAAAATACGTCTGTGGGTCACGTTCCGCCAGCCAGGCATCGAAGATATCGATAGCCTTGTGAATAGGCTCGGCAAAAGGATAGCTGCCAATTTCGGCCTCAATCTTGCGATAGCCCTCACGCTTATTAAACAAGCTGCTGTTGCTTTCCTTTTCACGGCTCAGACGGAAGAGCTGCGTGCTGTCGGTAGTGGAGAAAGCAGAGGTAACACCAAAAATATCCTTCCACGCAGCCATAAACTGGTTGATCAGCTCCGGAGAAATGGCCTTTGCCTGACGGAGCGTGAACTTGTTGGTTTCCTGCACCAGGCGGCTGGCAATAAGGTTTGTCTCCACGTTTGGATTGTTGCTATAAGAATAGTCACGACAGTGGCGACGCACCAATTCATTGACGATGTATAGGGTGCAGATAGCATCCCATCCATAAGGGGCCTTGGCAAACTTGCTTGTTACGTCCGCCACATTGACCTCTGCAAACTGCTTGTTCAGATAAATCTCCACCTCATGCTCTGCCGGAGTCAGTTCTGCGTTCAGACCATCGTAATCACCAGGATTGACAGGACGTAGGATAGCTCTCTTCAGCGTTTCTGTGGTGTGCGGCATGTCAGAACGGTCCACGAGGTTGCCCTTTGTATAGATGCCGGCCAAGTGCTTCTGTATGGCATTGTGAAAACGCTCGTTGCCGCGCTTAGAGCCCAGCTCCACATCATCTATCACCCGCATGCCGCTGATAACGGGGCAAGTGTCGAGAATCTTCTGGAACCCCGGAGCAATGATGGTATCAAACTGCTCCTTGGCACGCTTCTCAAACTCCTTGCGAGTGTTGGCATTCTCCTCACTGGAGGCCGGAGTGGACATATAGCGGTTCACCTGGCAATACCAATAGAACGCATTCTTCAGTTTTTTGTTTTCAGCGAACTGAGGACCGACATAGTAAACCAGCTTGTTGGGTGTGTTGCCGAGTGCGAGCTGGTCGGGGCTGTCATAGTCGGCATCGACGGCAAATTCCACCACGATGTCAGGAGAATTAGAAAGGAACTGACGCTGCTTGATAGAGGCACCTACGGCAAAGGTTCGGGTGAGATATTGCTCCTTGTTGCGCAGACCGCTGAGATACTTGAAGAAAATCTCACGCAGCATCTCGGCCTGGGTGTTGTTGTCCACACCCTGACTCTGAATGAGCTGGGCCACCTTCATCTCCTCCTCGCTGTAGAAGGTATAGGTTTCGAGGGTGCCGTTCTTGCCCGGCTCACGACGGATGATATTGTTGTCGCAGAGATAGTCGAGTATCTTCTCCACCTCATTCTTTATGGTCAGGCGAGGCGTGTTGATGTCGTTCACCAGCAGTGTTGTCACATTGTCGATATTCGCAGGGAAGAGCAGCTGGTCGGTCTGTGAGATATTACAAATCATGAACAGGACGTTGGCCACGCGGACCGCCATCTTGGGATCGTGCTCATACTGGCGAGCCATGCGGATGGCATTGTCGACAGCTTTCTGACCACGAGCCTGCAAGCCCTCCTCGAACATATTGTTGTAGAGTTCATCGAAGGAGACGAATTTGCCCACCTCCTCGTCGGCATTGTTCTTGGCGGTAGAGTGAATGACCTTAATGATGCTTCGCTCATTACCTTTCACCTCCTTAGCAACATAGCCAAGGTTAAGGAAAGAGTTGAACACCTGCATAATCAGTTTGAACTGGTAGGGAACGAACGGGTAGTAAGCCACGAAATCGTCCTTCGACTCATAGGCCACATAGCTGTTGGGCAACTTGAACTGAAGTCCGAAAGCAGCCTTCTGTTTGTCATAGAGTCTTTCCAGAGCAGGCACCGCCTCTTCCTTCTTGTCGAGAATACGTTTTTGGGTGATGACCTCGGGCTGGGTACCCTTCAGCGACACCTTTACTTCGAAGCGCCCCTTAATCTTTCCCTCCTTGTCTTTTTCCTCAACGATTTGGCAGTCGTCCATGATTTCAGACAAGTCCTGCTGTGCAGTGCACGCCACCCATACCTTGTTGTCGCAAGCCTCAGAGAGTTTGGTGATGATTTCCTGCAGGTTCAGATAGCGGTCGCGCTCCTTGTTGATGAACTGGCTCACCTCATCGGCCAGCAATATGAGACGATAGTCATCGCCTTTGTCCTTCAGATAGGACGCCAGCTCAGAGGCAAAGCGGTCGATGCTGATATTGGTGTCGCGGTTGATGATGCGCTGCCGGATGCTCTCCTTGTCGAGTGTAGGAGCCAATCCGCAAGCAATGTCGAGCACCATGCCCAGCTCGTTGTCAATCATATCGGCAGCCTCGCCTGCATCATTCCAGTCGCCTCCTTCCTCGGCAATACGCTCCTTGAACTGCTCGAAAACGCCTTTGTCCTGCAAAGGCTTCTCAAGGTTCTGGGCCAAGGTGAGATTGAACTTATTGAAGCCCCGCTTGCCGTTGAACTCATTCCAGAACACATGCAGGAAGGCCTTCTTCTTATCCGTAGAGTTGTCGTAACTGGTTTCAAGGTTGAAGATACAAGTGTCGATGGTGGCACGCTTCAGCCAGTTGGCAATACTCAGGATGGCATCGTAGTCGCAACTGATATTATGGTTCTCATCCAATGGGTCGATAGCCTTGACAGCCTCCAGCAGACGCTCCAAGGCTTTCTCCTGAGTACGTGGGGTGATACAATAGTCCAGATATTTCAGGAAGTGAGACTTACCTGAACCATAGTAACCATCAATCCATATACCCACATGGTCATACGGCTTGTTGTTCTTGATGGCATCAAGTATGCGGTAGAGTCCGTTGATGATTTCATCTGTGAAAACATATTCTTCAATTTCTATCTTCTCAGTCTCAGGGTCAAACTTTGTTGCACTGACCGCAGGATTAACTGCACGGCCAATCGGCTTTTTGTATAGCTCACTCAGTTTCATAAACTACGGATTTATCTGATTGTTCTGATTATTCTTCGATTATTAACTACGGATTTATCTGATAGTCTGACTATTCATTGATTAATAGTGTGGCACGGTAAGTGTGGTTATCGGGAAGGGTTCCGAACAGGCGGAAGGAGTTTTGCTCCCGGTGGCCAGGATAGAAAACGATAATCTTGTATTTGCTCGTGTCGTTGTAGTCCTCATAGAGAGCCAACAATTCATTAACACGTAGATACGGGAACATGCTGCCCACGCCATAGAAAAACACGTATGGGCGACGATACTTGTCCTCGATGCTGACATGCTCGATGATACGCTTATGCAGGAACTGCACAAACTCCGGACTGTGCGCATTACGGGTCAGCGTATCTTGGGTGTTCTGAGCCTTTGACGGGTCAGCCTGCTCCTTCTCCAACTGGTACTTCAGCATACTGGGGTGCTTCAGAAATTTCTTCTGGTCGAGGAAATGGCAGAACTCCTCAAAAAGGTTTAACGTCAGCACATCCACATAATTGATGGGACGAATGAGGTTGGCCTTGAACTCCTGTATCTGTCGACGGATGTCATACTCCTTCTCTGCCGGGTACTGGTAGATGAAGAAGTTATAGAACAGGTCGCCATTCTCCGGGTCTTGGAAGCCAGGACTGTTCAGCTTATCGTCGAGTTCCTTGATGGTCATAGCATTAATATTTATGCGAACACGAATTGCCCGAATTTTACAAATTTTTGGGGTTCTTCGGTTTATTCGTGAAATTCGTGTTCGCTTTTATTATTGTTGAGTAATCTTTATTATTTCTTTTATCTGATACGGCTGCAACAGGCAGGCTTCGAGGAACCACTGTTCGCCGTTGATGATATAGTAGTCGAAGTTGCTGGCTGAGAGGGGATGCAGATTGTCATCCTTGTCGAGGATGCCCACTTTGCGAAGAACAGTCAGGTAGGAACTGGCCACCTTTCGTTTGGTTTTGTCGCTCCATGAATCAACAAATACATCACGGGCTGACACCTCATTAAATTCCATTTCAATGTCATCGTAGACCAAAGACTTGCTGATGCTGTTCCACTTCCGTAAGGTTACGTTAATGTGGAAGTCGAAGCATATCTTATAGGTTTTCAGAATGACAAAGAAAAGAGCAGCTTTCTGGTCTTCCTCATCCATCTGCTGGAAATCATTCCAGAATGTGGGGGGCATCGCGTCATAGCGACGCTCAATCTCTGCCATAGCCCTTTTGCGTGAGGTCTCGGCATTGATTTTCAACAACCGGTTGTTCACCCTCTCATCTTTGAGAAGGGCTATTCTGTCCGGAGATTGGAGGAGGGGAAGAAGCACCTTGGTCTCCTCCAGGAGGAATCCTCCCCCTGTAATGGCTGCTGTATATGGACTGTTTGATTTTTTACTCATAGTGTTAAGGTGTTGTTCTCAACGGATAAATGCGTTTTATCAATAGGCATAGTATTCTTGGAATCGTCATGTCGGCATGATAGAAAAGGCAGTTATTTGTGCAAAAATAAGAAAAAAAGTGCAATTTACCTTATAATAAATGGCGTTTTTGTGAAAAAACATCCGAAAGCACTTTTTTGAGTACATTTTTGCATAGATAATCGGCTTGCAGTGGCGATCGTGACGTCACTGCTTGTGGTATAAAATAATCACCTTTTCAGCGTCCTCTCATCATCCACCTCATACCTGAATCCCCCGACTTCCCATTCACGGTTGCTGTCTTTGGCACCGCCATGCTGGTTGAGAACCCTCCCGATGCCGCGGATAATGCCTTGACCCGAGGGGAGAATGTGCTGATTCTGGCGGTAGGAGGGGACGTCTCTCGCATTGATCAGTCTTCTGACATCCAATCCTTTTTCGGCCATGTTGAATATCGTGCGGTTCTGGAAGTCGATGCAGTAGAACTGGTCATCCACTTTCACAAATCGGGAACCATTCTCATGGATAACATCCCGCAAGTCCTTATCGGGAGTGGTGTTGAATATATGACGCATCAAAGCGACGGAGGAGTCGAGACTGGCTTTCGGCTCCGAACAAACAGACAGCCGCTCAGGTTGGTCGTATTTGCCAATCTTGCACAAAATGGCAATCTCTGTCTCATTGGAGGGTGAGAAGGACTGGAGCCATGCCCGCCGGTCGTTGGAACGCAGCGTCTGCAAGATGTCGTCTGACAGACGGACGGACTCACCAGAGAAGAGAACACAACCATCGAAGATTCGGGAGCCGAACTGTCTGCGCAGCATTCGGTTCAGTTCTCTTGTGGTGAGGTTGGCATTGTATTCCAAAATCTGGCGGATAAAACTATCCATCTGCTTGAAACGCTTTTCTTTGGACTGGAACTGGAGCAGTTCCTTGATTTTCAACACATCGCTACCTTTAAGGACGGACTTGTTGTGATGGTCAACAATGGTATAGCCATAGGGTGAGTCCTTCGAGCCGAAGAAGATCAGGCTGACACCGATTTTCTTCCTCATTAAATCCTGCAGTTCCTGCCGGTCGGAAGAGATGTCGCGGAATTTCCGCAATATGGCTCTGAGCCGGTAGATGTGCTTCATGTCCTTCTTACCCTGTGCGCAAAGCTGCTCAACCTGCTGAACTTTTACCTTCTCCTGAACCACGCCATTCCTTTTCAGAAGAATCTCGTCGTCCTCCATGAAGGTTTCGTAGCCAAGGGACTGGAGGATGGCCAAAAACTGTTGGACGGTTGAGAATCTGTATTGGAATGCCTTAGATACAGTCTCACTGACTTGCTGCTCCTCGTCGACGCCCATGAGCTGGTCGACCACCAGCTGGGAACGGACTTTCTCAAACTTGTGATTAATCTTCTTGCCGTCGGGGTCTATCCGGCTGGTGATGACATGGATGTGGGTGTTGTCGGTGTCATGGTGAGCATAAATCAGCAGGGGCTGACCGGGCTGGCCGTAGCCCATCTCTTCAAGATAGCGATGGGCGAACTCCACCAATTGTTCATGGCTGTACTCGTTGCCCTTGCAGGAGACGGCTAAATGAAACTGGGGGTATTTGATATGCTCGTTTCTCGAGGAATAGTCGAGGAGGTATTGGGTCAGGTCTTCCCATGTGTACTCTCCGACATTGGAGAGATAACCGAAGTTGGACATCTCCAACAGTTCGGCACGGCCCTGAGCGACTTTTCGCTCATTATACTCCACGGCATGGAAGTTGGCACTCGAAGGTAGAATGGTGGCAATCATATATTATAGAAATTTAGTAATAGTAAAATAGTATATTTTAGTAAGAGCAAAATAGTAAATTATCATATTACGGAATTAGCATAATATAGGAATATAGTATTATACGAATGTGGTAATAGTTCATTACACAATTATGCCAATATGTTAATATGATATTCACTTCTTTATCAGTTTCCGGGCTATCATGCGCTGCTCGTCCTTGACCTTCTCGAGGAAGTCGAGGATGTGGGTAAGCTTCGGCAGAATGACCTTATCATAATACTCCTGGCTGAGTTCCCCGGCGATGGCAAGTTCGTTGGCACGGTGCATCGCCTGGTTGAAGTTGCTGCCCAGCCATGCCAGGTCTTGCTGGTATTTCCGGTAGAGGGCGGTCATCTCGTTCAGCGCCTCAATCCTCCTTACGGTGCCAATGTCGTTGAACTGACGGACGGCATCACGAATCATTGCGCTGACTGTCTTGTAGTTGGACGCTTTCTTCCTGAAAAAGGCATCCTCCTCAGGCGACAGCCTTATCCATAGTCTTTTGTTCTTGTTCTCCATGTTATCCTGAATAAATAATACGAGTTACGAGTATTAACACCCTGCGCATGCAGGCAAGTAACTTTTGAAGGGCAGACGCAGTTGTCCGCACAAAAGTACAACTTGCTAAGCAATATTACAGAAAAGGGTCCCCCATGCCGGGATGATGGCAGAGAGGTGTCGCCGCAGAATCTGCGGCGGGGCTTCCTGTTCTTTTTCTCCATGCAAAGATAAAAAAACCGCCTGACAGGACACCATTTCGACCATGAAAAAATGTGATATGAATATTTGCTGCTGGAAATATGTAAATACCTTAATATGAAAATATTATGTTATATGAATAGTAAAATATGATAATATATGAAGACTACAATAACAAAGATGTAAATACTAAAATATAGTATTTGTATATTATCATAATGGTGTAATAGTGAATGATGATAAAACCAAATAATAGTAACAAGGTAATAGTGTAATATATACTTATGGTATTACCATATTATATGAAAAAGGAGCCGAGTCAGTACTCTTCAAAAACACAGTAGGGAAGAAGACAAAAAATGTGGGCCGCCCACTGTGAAACTTCTCCGTTCGGCAAAACGTATACGCACTCACAGCAAGTCAGCCCACAATGCGGGCTGTCGCTGTGCTTCGTACGTATTGAAATTTGCCGATTCAGAAGTTAAAGCACATCTTCCAGCGTCAGGAGTCAACAGCTGATCTCCTTGACATTGCAAAAATACAAAAAAAAGAACAACCGCTGTTGATTACTTAGAAAAAAATCGGGAGAATAAGTTTTTATAACTTTTATTCTCCAGTTCTGACTGGCCTGAACTCGACGGCATAGGGGATGCCTTTCCTGTCGAACGAGTGGGACAGCCGGTTGAAGCATTGCACGTTGGTCTCGATGTTCTTCGACAGTTCGTCGACGGTCAGCGTGCTGCAGGGGCCGTTCTCGATGTCCCATCCGTGGGCGATGCCACCTCCAGGGGAAATGGACAGCTCATAGAGGCCGTTGTTGATTGTCAGTGTGCGGGAATGCTTGACGTTTCCCTTGACAATCTCGAATGGCTCTCCCACAATCTTCTCCATGCAGAGACGGAGGAAGCGGTCTCGGTTCTCCGCATACGAGAACTTCCGGTCTATCTTCAGCGTCTCGTCATCGAAGTGCACGTTCAGGTCTTCCTTTGACAGGACGATGCGGATGGAGCGATAGCTCAGATGGAACAGGAAGGCGGCTCGCCTTATAAACTGTGCTAGCATGAGACATCCGAGGGGACTGTTCAGGTAGCGGTCTTCGTAGACGATGTCTACAGTTCCCTGCTGCGAGAATGCTTTGACGATGCAGCGCCACTTGTCAGCATCATATTCCAGCAGCTCGTCGAGCAGCTCGTCGCTGCCGACATTCTCAACTACATGGAAATTGAAGGTGACGCCATTGATGAGAATCTCCTCCTCGTTCAGGAGTGACTTGTCTATGCTCCTGGAAAGGAGCTGCTCGAGAATGTCGATGACTCTCTGGGAGTCATGCGGATGCCAGTCGTCGGATGCCTTCCTGAAACAGCCGGTCAACATTCTTACAAACTTGTCGCGGTGGCAGGGTTTGAGGCACCGCGACGCTTCTTTTGGGCGCTTGTCGCCCTGGCCCGACCCGGATTCCTTCTCCGGCAGGCCGTCGGTCTTTTTTTCTTGATTTTCCATAGTTATGATACTTTAATGAAAAATATGCGCCTCTTAAAAAAGTGAAATCTGTCGAACCTATGTCGACGATTCGTATTTTTTCAGCATTTTCCTGATTTTTTCCACAATCTTCCCCCTGAATCTTGTGTCGCCGAGCACGATGACACCCTCACCATACGATAGGAAACGCATCACCAGTTCGGTGTTGGGCACGACTCGGACGGACAGGATGGCACCGGCATGGTTCCTTGCCAGTACGGTCTGGCTATCGTGTACGGGGCATGTGAGAAGGTATGGGAGATTTCGGGCATCGGCATAAAAGCGAATGGTGACGGGTCTTTTGTCTTCATGACAGGTGATGCCGTACACATCCTTGAAGTACTCGCCGATGCTCTTCTCCGGCGGGATGTAATCGGCACCTTCTTCTGCGTGAAGCGAGACAATCCTGTCGAGGGAGAAAATGCAAAACGAGTCGGGATGCCTCGTGGTTTTGGCCACAAGATACCATCTCCTGGAAAACTGCTTCAGGAAATATGGAGACACCACATGGCGCCGCTCTCCTCCGCTGAAACGCTGATAGATGATGGAAACGCTTTTGCCTTCAACGATGGCATAGAAGAGGGGAGTAAAGTATTCCATACCTCTCTTGCAGCAAGACTCCTCAAACTGGACGGCCTTGGGTGCTTCCGGCTCCAGCGCCACGCGGAAAAGCGCGCAGAGGTCTTCCACCCACTCGAGTTGCGGAAAACCGCTGAATCTGTCAAGAACGGCCAAGGCACCCTTTATCTCATTGACTTGCACCGGTGTGAGCGGGTCCTTCCTGAGGGCATCGGACGTGTCCTCATAGCGGTAGAGGATCCTGCGCCTGTTGCACGGGTCTTTCATCCTCCTGATTTTCAGATGGCGCTCATTGGCCATCTCTGTCATGTCTTTGAGTATCGTGTCTTTCGTCCTCACAGGAGCCACGCCCCTGCTTTCAAGACGGGAGTTCACTACCGTGAGGAGGGTGTGTATGTCCGCGCCCCGCTCACTTCTGAGCAATCTGTCGAGCACCTGGGCCCGCAGATGGAAATTTTTGGTTACTGCCATAGGTTAATTGATTTAAGGAAGTTATATTGTTAGACAACCCTTAGTAGGTCTTTCATCGGTTGCCGCAGCATGATGCAAATATAGAAATAAAAGCCGCCGGTTATTTCCGGTTCCCGATTATTTTTCGTAAATTTGCAGTAGACATACAAGGCCTATAACCGGACCTGGATTCAATGAAATCGACAACAAACTCAATTTGCCTATGTTCAACATCTTCGAACCTGTTATTGTGTTCATCAAACTGTTTGAGACAATCTTCAACGTGCTCTGCATGGCGTTTATCGTTGCCCTGCAACTGGTGGAGTTGTTTGCCCGCTTCGCACTTTTTGTGCTGAAGGGTGTCTTCCGACTCATAAAATGGCTGTTCGTCCATATCAAAACCTGGCGGCAAACCAGCAGTAACCCCCGTGTGGACAAGAAGAAACTTCGGAATTATGAAAAATCCTTACAAGATTTCCCTATGAGACCCGCCGTCAAAGATTCAGAATATTATGTTTTGGATGACGAAGCAAATCTCCTGAGATAATGGCCATCGATAACGGCCATCTGTGTCCATGAGGATGAACCTCCATGAACGGCAACAGTCGTGCATCATGAAGACGCCGGGACATGTCCGAACGTCTCATGGTGTCAGAACCGGCCTTTTATAGACTGCAAAATGCCTAAAAATGATAAAAACTTTACACTTTGGCATGGTGTGAACTTGCGAAGCATCTTCTTTTTCCCTTTTGTTTAAAGTTTCTCGCGCGAAGCTTTATTTAATAATATATTTATAAAGCTTTATTTATAGGGTTGGAGATTTTCAACTGAGAATCAGTGACTTACGGGCAAAAATCAGCTTTTATTGGGAGGAAATGCGCTGGTTATTGGGAGGAAATGCGCCGCTTATTGGGAGGAAATGCGCTGATTTTTGGGGTCAAAACACGTTATTGGGAGGAAATGCGCTGGTTATTGGGAGGAAATGCGCTAAAAAAAAAAGGCTTCTCTTTTTATTACAAAATTGCACTATTTCGATCAAAAATTGTCCTAAAACAGGGCTGAAACGCCTGAGAAAGGGCTTCGGAACCTGTTTTATTGGGAGGAAATGCGCTGGTTATTGGGAGGAAATGCGCTAAGAGCAGACTTCTGCCGTTTTGTAAAATATTATTTTTTAACATTTGGCTCATTTCGGTGCAAAGCCGCTTTCGCAGCGGTTACCGACATTTGGATGAATGGTTTGAAAACTCTATTTTTGCATTGTCTCGATTTGACGGGTATGATGGTCGTATCTGGGTCAAGACAGGGCTGGGTCGGGTGTCTCATGCTGCAGGTATGGGAGCCGGAGGGGAAACACCTGCCGTCATCATAACAAGCCTGCCGGTTTCCGCAGGCAACGAAAGATTCCTATGGCAAAAACCAAGAACTCCAAAAACTCCAAGAACAGCAAGGACAGCAAGGACAGCGTGGCCTACCAGTTCGGTCTGATGGACATCCATCACGAGCGGGTGAGCTGGAGCAACATCATCATCGACTCGCCCATCTCCTACAACCTGCTTGAACGGAGGGCCATGTACTACCTGACGAAGGAGGTGAAGCAGAAGTTTGTGGAGAAGGGACTGGGTGTGCCCGACAACTGGAAGGACCTGTATTTCTATCTCACGGACGAGGACCTCGGAATAATCGGCGGTACTAAAAATGTGCCGCGGACGTATGAGCTGCTCAGCATCATGGGTGAGAAGTTCTTCTCAATCAGATACAGGACTGCGGAAGGGAAGGTTATCATCGGAAAGGTGCACTGGGTGGACACTTTTTTCTACGACCAGGAGACAGGGAAATATGCCGTGCGTGTGTCGCCGGAGATCATGCCTTATCTCATCAACCTCAACAAGTGCTTCACCACCTTCGATGTGGGCACCGCCTTGAAACTGCGTTCCAAATACACCCAGAAACTGTATGAGATATGCTGCCGCTTTGGTGGCGACTACCGCTACCGTGACCTTAGGGAAGAGGCGAGGGGCAATGTCTACAAGAAACGTGTCGTACCTATAGGCATCAGCGTGTTCCGCCAGATATTCAACCTTGACGAAGTGCGCGACCCCAAGACGGGAAAGCTCATTCAAGCAGCTTCTTATGAGAACTCAAGGGACATAAAGCGCCATATTCTAAACGTGGCACAGGAAGAGCTGCTTGCCATGTTCAAGTGCCATGCCTCGAATGTCTGGTTCGACTATGACACTGTGTGCGCTAAAGGACGCGGCGGCAAAATCATATCCATCATCCTTTACGTCTATACGAAGGATTTTCCGAAGGAAGGGGAGCAACGCCCATGGCAAAAGGGTGACAAGCCGCTGATGCCTTATGAGCCGAAGATGCTCCCATGTGAGCAGATGAATCTGAAGCAAAGGCTTTGTTCCAATGAGTTCTGCGAGTATGACAAAGAAAGCCAGGAACGCATAGTGGAGCACTTCCTGTCGAAGTATCTCACGAAGATGGAGGTGGACTACTATATGACTCAGATAAGGAAAGAAGCCATGACTTGCAAGGACACCTACACGCAGGTGCTCACCGTCATCCAGGAAAAAGAGAAACAGAAGAAATTTGCCGAGGGCACCAAGCAGTACCAGCGCAACAACATCAAGGACTTCGTGCTGAAAGAAAATCTGAAGGCCTTTGGCTGGAAAATTGACCCGCCTCATTCATGAAAATGAGGCTTGCGAAGTAAATTTTAGTTTAAAGACGTTAATTTATTATAAAAGTGACTTGCAGCGGGGAATGGCAGCATTTCCCGCTATTTTTATCCCTGAATGTGCAGAAAAATGTGCTTTTTCAATCATTGTTATTGATATCTCTGTCGAAATTTGCTTTTTTTTTGCTTTTTTTATTCTGGATAAACAAACAACTGGTGATGTGTTTTTCTTGTAAGAATTTCATAAAGTTCAATATATCAACAGATTACATCTGTCAAAAAAGATAAAAATTGAAATAAAAAAAGGAGACTTAAAGTCTCCTTAGTAGTGGATAGGGGAATCGAACCCCTATGCCAAGATTGAGAATCTTGTATCCTAACCATTAGATGAATCCACCATTATGTCGATTTCAGAAAATCCATGCGGAAGCTGGGGGATTCGAACCCCCGGTACGGTAACCCGTACGGCAGTTTAGCAAACTGCTGGTTTCAGCCACTCACCCAAACTTCCTTACCACGGAATTACCGTGCATTTGCTCTCAAATGCGGTGCAAAGGTAATGCCATTTTTTCATTCCTCCAAATTTTTTGAGGTTTTTTTTTCGCTTTTACTACTTTTTTCTTCTTTTTTGTCATTTTCGCTACCTTCATGGCTCTTCCATCGCCCGTGCAGCACCATGGCATCGCCGCTATCCAGCACCGTGGCATCGCCACACGGGCCTGTCTGCATTATTTCATCAGCCGGTTTTCCTCAAGCGTCCAGTCCTTGCACTTCGACAGACCGTTGTCGGGGCCTTCGAACATACGGGCGGCGTCGGCATCCTGCTTCAGCTGCCATCCGTACGCAGACAACGCCGAGTGCATAGCCGATGCGACGGAGGAACTGGTAATAGTCCCCACCTTTATATTTATACTGCATATAGTCGCGGTAGGCTTTCACGCTGTCCTCCCAGTTATCAAACTCATGGTACGTGCTATCCTTCGGACGACTCAAAGCTTAAACTTTGCTAAATAAATAACAGATTGTTACTAATATCAATATTATAATAGTAATTTTGCACTAGAAGTAAAACTTCCACAAAATAATATTAAAATGAAAATACAAAAAGTATCTCAAGCTCTATGCTGTATTGTAATCGGTTTGTTGTGTTCGTTCCTTAACGATAAGACAATAGGCCATTCAGCATCGATTAAATTAATTATTATAGGTATTATTGTGATAGTACTTTTTATATTACAATATAAAAAATAAAGGCAACTATATAGGGTTTGACCCCGAATAACCCAATGCAATCAGAAATGATTGCATTTTTTCATACTTTTTTTCTATCAATCTTTAGCATTTGTCTAGCACTAATTAACCTAACAGAACAGCAAGGGGAGATTGAATTCATGTCCTATGTTCACGCAATGGTTGTAGGCAACACCAAGAAGGACACTCTTATGCCCATTATCTCACAATTAGTTGAAGAGGGTACTACCGTATTCACTGACGAGTTGCAGAATTGATATTTATATGAAAAACAGTGATAACATATGGCAAAAAAGATAATTAGATTAACAGAAGATGAACTAAGACAAATCATAAAGGAAGCCACAGCAAAGGTTATGAATGAAATGGATGCTGCAACGTATTCACGTATCCATAATGCTTCTCATAGGGCTATGCAAGACATTCAGAACGGCAATTACGAAAAAACTGTTAATGGTCGGGATTTCATTAATAATGACGATATAATCAGCCGTGCTGATAGTATGGAACAAAACGTACAAGCACATTGGTTGAAGAACTATATTGGTCAAATGTTCAAGTTCTTTGGAAGAAGCCAAATGGGATTACCAGCGCACGTTTTATTTACTTTCGAAAGAATTACCAAGTTAGAGCCAAATAAAACTGTATTGGTGGGTAGTGTCACTTTCAATAGAAATCAGATTAATGGTGATGGTATTATTATTGACTTTACGAAAGGCAGAGTCAAATACCACGAAAGAGGTAATAGATATGCATATACTTTGGAGATAGACAATAGATATAAACCATTGTGGGACAAATTCACAAATGAATTACAAGCAGCACTAGACGCAAGACAATATTAAAACACAAAATGCAGCCTTTTCAGACTGCATTTATGGTATGTCGGGGTCAAACAGCAACTTCTCCACAAAGATGATTTGCAAAGAATGTACTGTGCTCATCTGATTACCGCGCAGAGTTTCTGGACATCCTCATCGAAGGTATCCTTGTTGATGGCACGGTTCTTGACGGCAGAACGATAGTTGTAGATAGTCTGGGGGGAGAAGAAGAGCAAGTCGGCAATTTCTGAACTTTCCTTTACTCCGAGGCGGATGAGAGCATAGATACGCAGTTCAGGAGTGAGGGTGTTTGGCTGCTTGACGACTATTTGGTTATCTGAAAGAAGCAGTGTGTTCAGTTCTGCCACGAATGTCGGATACAGATCAAGAAACGCCTTGTCAAATTTATTCATAAAGGTCGCTGCATCTTCTTCTGAAATACGTGACGAGGATATAGTAGATAGCAGTTCCTGTACTTGATTGGCCTTTATTTTGCGTTTTACCAGTGTCTGATATTTCTTCAGTTTATCGATATATTTAGCGCACAGGTCAATGTAAATCTTTGCCAATCCCTCACGCTTAAAATTGGTGTCTATCAATTGCTCGTTCAGAGCAGACAGCTGTTTGCCCTGTTCCACTAATAGGGCATTCTTTTGCCTGACCTCTTCATGCTGTTGATGCAGCTCTTCGTTCTTGGTTTGAAGTTCTTCTCTACGAAGATGTAATTGTCCGTTCTGTTTCTTGATAAAGAGTGCAGAAGCAAGGATTGCCAGTGTCAAAAGACCGAGAATAATCATTCCATAGAGAATGTGTGATTTCTGGTCGTTGATTTTCTTGGTGTAGGCAGAAAGGATTGTTGAGAATCGTCCTGACAGTTCTATCAGACGCAAGCGATTATTAAAGAACTGGGCATCCTCCATGGAACAATAGATATAGCTCGTAGCCCTATCCACATTATCATTATCCTTTTCAAACAAATACATGGCCAATTCTTGGAGTGAAAGGTTTTCTTTCAACGGAGTCACAATATCAGATATGGCAGAGTTGGTAAGCCAGAGTTCGTACATGGGCATATCCCCTTTATCCATATAACAACGTGCCAGGGAGAAGGCTGCAGATGCATAGAGTTTGGAATTGACAGGAGCCATATCAACTACTTTTCGATAATATATAGCGGCTTTCTCGCTATTCTCATCAATATAGTGCATTCGCTCACCCATGAGATATTGGTAGTTGATAGTGTTTTCTTTCTCATACTTGATAGCTTCCACGAGATTCTCTTTCATCTTCCGCCAATACTCTTCCTTTACCCGCTCATTACTGCTATATTGAGACCAATACATATAAAGCCAGAAATGCGTGATATAGTATTCATATTTGAGTGAATCATTGAGTTCTTCAAGGTTGATGCCCTTAAGATAATCAGCGGCTTCACTATAGAAACCGCCACGTGCATCAAGCAGGGCATAATTGATAACAGCCTGTTGGTAATATGCAATATTACCGATTTCCTTTGAGAGGATGATACTGTTTTGAACATATACCAATGCAGAATCGTAGCGATAAGTGAGATATTCCTGATACATCTGTTCAAACAATGCCAACTTCTCCTCCTCGTTTGTTGTGCTTGCTAGCGATGACCTTAATTGTGCCAACTTCTTTTCTTTAGCCGTTGTGATATTGGGACGTTCGGCAATGACACTGTCAAGTCTTAAAAGATTGATATTATCTGCACTCACCTGGCTTAAAAAAGTGAGGAATAATGCTGCGAAAAAGGCTAGTAATCTATACATTTTTCATATTGTTGGGGTTATCAGTGACAAAGTTACTAATAATATCTGAAAAACATGCATCTACTTGAAGCCATTTTTGAAAAAATGTAAATTCAAGAAAATCAATAGGTTGTGTTTAGCATATTCTGTATTGAATCTACTTGACCCCTACTCAAGGCGACAATCCATCCAAAATCGCCATAACTTTGCTACCGAAAACCTAATCAAGATGTTACTCATTATGAACAAAGCAATCTTTATCGCAGTTTTTGCTTTCGCCTCGGCAACGGTAGCCGTAGCCAAGACAATCATTTCAGTCACCACCAACAAAACACAGTTGGTAATGCAAGTAAAGGACAACGGCCGCCTGTACCAGACTTATTTAGGTGCACGTCTGTCAGAGTCAGTCAACCTAGACGAGCTGGACATGCCTCGAGGTACCGTTTCGTCAACCAGCACTCAAGGCAATGAGATTTATCCAGTGATGGGAACAGAAGACTACTTTGAGCCTGCAATGGAAATCCGTCATGGCGATGGTAATCCTACTTCTGTATTGAAATATGTGTCACACGAGCAGACGAAAGTGGATGGTGGTGTGCAGACGAAAATCATGTTGAAGGACGAACTCTACCCCGTCAGTGTCACCTTATATTATCTCGCATACGAAAAGGAGAACATCATCAAGCAGTGGAGCGAGATTCAGCATCAGGAGAAGGGCAAGGTCTATCTTGGCCGTTATGCCTCGTCGATGCTCTATCTGGAGTCAGATGCTTATTATCTCACTGAGTTCAGTGGAAACTGGGCCAAGGAGATGCATATGACAGAAATCCCACTCGTATTTGGAAAGAAAGTGGTTGATTCTCGTTTAGGCACCCGTGCAGCCATGCTGACACAGCCGTTTTTTGAGGTTAGTACACATTCGATGGTCCAAGAGAACACTGGCGAGGTACTCATGGGCACGATTGCCTGGACGGGAAACTTCCGCTTTACCTTCGAGGTGGATAACAATAATCAGTTGCGTGTTATCAGCGGCATCAATCCTGATGCCTCACAATACCTATTGAAGAAAGGTGAGGTATTCCGTACACCCGACTTTATCTTCACTCTGAGTCAGAAAGGTGCCGGTGAGGGTAGCCGTGATTTTCAACGATGGGCACTCAACCACCAACTTTACAAGGCTAATGAAGACCGTATGACCCTCCTCAACAACTGGGAGAATACCTATTTTGACTTTGATGAAGAGAAACTGACCAAACTTTTCAGTGAAGCCAAAGACCTCGGCGTAGATATGTTCCTGCTTGATGACGGATGGTTTGGCAACAAATATCCCCGTAAGGATGACTTTGCTGGTCTTGGCGACTGGGAACCTACAAAGAACAAACTGCCCAATGGTGTGCCTTATTTGGTAAAGAAAGCCAATGAGACAGGCGTGGAGTTCGGTATATGGATTGAGCCGGAAATGGTTAATCCTAAGAGCGAACTGGCAGAAAAACACCCAGAATGGATGTTGACCTTACCCAATCGTGATACCTACTATTTCCGTAATCAGTTGGTTCTCGATCTGACCAATCCGAAAGTGCAGGACTTCGTTTTCAGCATTGTTGATAATCTGATGAAAGAGAATCCCAAACTGAAGTTCTTTAAGTGGGACTGTAATTCACCCATCACCAATATCTATTCGCAGGTAGAGGGTGAGAATCAGGGCAATCTTTATGTAGATTATGTGCGTGGCCTCTATAAAGTCCTCGACCGTATTCAGACCAAATACCCTGATCTCGTGATGATGCTCTGCTCTGGCGGCGGTGGCCGATGTGACTATGAGGCCCTGAAATACTTCACCGAGTTTTGGTGTTCCGACAATACCGATCCCGTAGAGCGTCTGTATATCCAGTGGGGCTTCTCACAGTTCATCCCTTCGAAAGCCATGTGCTCACACGTTACCAATTGGAACCGTCGGGCCAGTGTCAAGTTCCGTGTGGATGTTGACTTCACCTGCAAACTAGGTTTCGACATCGACCTGAAATCAATGGCTCCTGATGACCTGCAGTATTGCCGTCTGGCTGTCAAAGAGTACAACCGTTTGAAGCCCGTCATCTACTCGCCTAATCTTTATCGTCTGGTATCGCCTTACAAAACCAAGCACTGTGTGATGGAGCGTGTCAGCGACGATAAGAGCCATGCCCTCATTGCAGCCTATGATATTCACCCCGACTTCAACGAGCAGTTGTTGCCCACTCGTCTGGAAGGACTTGATGCCAATGCCATGTATCTGGTCAAAGAGATTTGTCTGATGCCAGGTCAGAAGTCCAAACTCGCATACGATGGAAAGGTGCTGAGCGGTGATTATCTGATGAAGGTCGGGCTGAATCTCATCACTGGCGATGACATGAGCAGCCGTATCGTAGAACTGATAAAGAAGTAACTAACCAATTCAAAACAATAATGACATGAAACAACGAATTCTATTACTGATGATGGCGCTCTTTGGCCTTTATGGTCTGATGATGGCGCAGACGACCGTTTCCGGTAACGTGAAGGATGGAACGGGGGAACCCATTATTGGTGCCAGCGTCATTGTGACGGGCACAAGTAACGGAACAGTGACCGACTTAGACGGAAACTTCCAGATGAAAGCCAACAAAGGCGATGAACTGACAATCTCTTACATTGGCTTTGTCACCCAGAAGGTAAAGGTCAATGACTCTGCTCCTCTTAACATCACTTTGCTTGAGGATAATGCAGAACTCGACGAAGTGGTGGTAGTGGGTACTATCATGAAAAAGAGCGACTTGACAGGTGCCGTAGGCAGCGTTGATGGTAAAACATTGGCCGAGAAACCTGTTACAAACGTGAATCAGGCTTTACAAGGTCGTGTGTCTGGTGTATTCGTAGAGCCAGGTGCCCGCCCCAGTGATGACTCAGGTATCCGTGTCCGTGGCATTAACACGATAAACTCAGGCTCAGATCCGATCTATGTGGTCGATGGTATGGTGATGACCAATGACTTTGGAGGTTTCAGCAGCATTAATCCGAACGATGTGGAGCATTTGGAAGTGCTGAAGGATGCTTCTGCCACTGCCCTTTATGGCTCTCGTGGTGCAAATGGTGTAGTGCTGATTACTACCAAGAAGGGCGCCAGCAAGGAAGGAAGTGTGACCTACGATGGTTGGCTGAGCATCTCCAGCATGACCCAGCGCCCCGAAACGATGGATGCCACCGACCTGGCTAACCTGCGTATTGATGCCTTTGCCAATGGTTATCTACGCAACAACCCTTCAGAGAATCGCGACAGTTATGTCAATAACATCTTGTTGGGCAGCAACCTTGCCTTCTCTGATCAGGAGTTCCAGAGCCGCAATGGTAATCGCTGGAACAGCTACGACTGGCTGAAGGAGGTGACCCGTACAGGTGTGCAGCACAATCACAATGTCAGTTTCTCAAAGGCATTCGACAAAGGCAATGTTTATTTCAGCCTGAACTATTCAAATCTGAAAGGCATCGTGAAAGGTTCTGACCAGCAGCGCTATTCTGGCCGTATCAATGCCGAATACAATGTAAAGGAATGGTTGAAGGTTGGTACAAACACCACATTCACCCGCACTGAAGATGCCATCCCGACGGATGATGTCTATAACAAGGCTCTAAGTGCCAACCCCATTCTGGATTTTCATCCTTATAAGGATGCTGCAACACGTTATCTGCCACAGTATCTGACCGTTTATTACCAGGCACTGACAGAAAACTACAACAATGAGTACAATCCCTTTAACTCAATGGATGTGCAACAGGATCGTACTCGTACCCGTTTGGCTTCCTCAAACTTTATCAATATCAACCCGATAAAGGGTCTGAACTTCCGTTCTACACTTTCTGTTGACTATGCTGCACAGACTTGGTTCTCATATACACCAGGTAATATTCAGGAGTCCGTTCGACATGAGTCAGGCGATGCCATTGCCCAGCACCAGCGTTATGAACAGACCAACTGGCAGTGGGACAACTCACTCTCATACGACACGCAGATCGAAAATCACAAGTTGAACGTGATGGTAGGCACGAGTTTGAGCCGTGACCATAACAACTACGACCTGGCCCGTGGCTATCGTTTCCCCAGCGACCACTTAGGCTATCACGAACTGGCTGGTGCAGCAGCGTTCGAGAAGACAGTCATTGATTCTGACTTCGGCACCTCTACCTTGCAGTCTTATATCGCCCGTGCCAACTACAACTACGACAGCCGCTACTTCCTTACAGCAACAGCTCGTTACGACGGATCTTCTAAGTTTGGTGACGGTCACCGCTGGGGAATCTTCCCCTCATTCTCCTTTGCATGGGAGGCCACTAATGAGGAGTTTATGCAGAATCAGAACTTCTTCAGCCGTTTGAAAATACGTACAGGCTACGGTATGGTGGGTAATCAAGACATTGCCAACTATGTTTATAATACATGGTACAACCCCATGGCACAGCGCCAGACAGTTGATGGCAATACCGTTGGTGTGGCAGGCTACGCTACCAGCGGCCTCCGTGGAACTCCCGCCATCACGTGGGAGAAGCAGAAACAGTTTAACTTCGGTATTGACTTCGGTTTCCTGAGAAATCGCATCACGGCATCTTTCGACGTATTCTATATCATCAACGACAACCTGCTCATGCAGCACTCGCTGGCAGAGACCACTGGCTACAACTCCACTTGGGAGAACATAGGCAAGGTGGAGAACAAGGGACTTGAACTGAGCGTGAACGCCCGCATTATCGACCAGAAAGACTTTGGCTGGAATTTCGGTGGAAATATTTCCTACGATGGAAATAAGGTGACAAAACTCTATGGCGATGTAGATCAGATCCTGAACGGTACAGAGCGCGAGGGCAATATCTTCCTCAACGAGCCACTGCACACTATTTATACCTATCGCGCCGGAGGCATTGCCAACGAGAGCAACCGCTCTGAGTGGGAAGGCAAAGACTATAATGGTCATACTGTAGAAGTGGGCGACCTGTTCGTGAAGGACATTTCCGGTCCTGACGGCAAGCCCGATGGCGTCATTAATGAATATGACCGCGACATCGTGGGCAAGACCGACCCGAAGGTGTATGGTGGTTTCAACACAGACTTCCGCTATAAGAACTTCACACTGAATGCCATCTTCACCTATGCCCTCGGTGCCAAAAAGATCAGTGGCTACTATGAGGACTTGGTAAACAGTGTAGGTCTCTCAATGGCTTCACCTGACTTGGCTGACCGCTGGAGCAGCAGCAACCTCGGTGCAGAATTCCCCAGAGTCATCAGCAACTCCTCCGGCTATAATGGCTACAAACCATCAGATACCGACCTCACCGTTCAGAATTCCAACTATCTACGTTTGTCAACATTGACACTGGCCTACAACTTTGACCGCAGCATCATCAGCAAACTGCATCTGAGCAACCTGCGCCTCTATGCTACAGCCAGCAACCTGTTCTGCCTCACACCGTATAAGGGATTCGACCCGGAAACTGGCGACTATGGCTATCCTCCTATGAAGACATTCACCTTTGGACTCAACGTTTCGTTCTAATTCACCATTTTATAATTGACAGTTATGATTACCAAGATATTTAAATCCGTATGCGCCGTTTGCGCAATCTGTGGTCTTGCTGCTTGTTCCGACTTTCTGGAGCAGGAGAATCAGACCCAACTTTCAGAGTCGCAGGTACTTTCCGACGTGGAACTGGCCGATCTGAACATGAAGAGCATCTATGATGCCTTTAAGGAAAACTATAAGGACGAACGCTGTTGGCTGCTCCTGCAGGGAACGGACGAGATTCAGGTAGGTGCCCTTCAGGCGAAGGATGCCAACACGGCAGCATGGGACTTCTGCGACGGAGCCATGAACTCAGAGAACGGTTATGTGCGCAATGCCTGGAACTATCGTTGGTCTGTCATTGCCAATGCCGCCAAGATTGTACGTGCCATGAGTGAAGTCAATCCCCAGGCAGGGTCGCGTGAGGAGCAATTGATGGGTGAGGCCGCTTTCGTACGCGGTTTTCTGACCTATCAGGCCACGATGATTTGGGGACGTGTCCCCATCATCGACCAGAAGCGCATTGCCGACGGCACGCTGACCACAGCCCGTCAGCCGCTGAAAGATGTATGGCAGTTCATCATCGACGACTTCATGATGGCAACCAAGGCACCAAGCAAGAACGATGAGGGCCGTGCTACCAGTTATGCTGGATGGACGATGCTCGGCAAGGCTTACATGTCGGCTCCTGAGGAAACAGGCTTGCGTGATTTCGCAAAGGCGAAGGAATGTTTCGAGAAGGTGATGGATGGCACCTATAGTCTGTTGGCCAATTATAACGACCTTTGGGATTATACCAAAGATGCCAAGAGCGAGGTTATTTTCACCAATACATTCTCTTGTGCTCGTGGCTATGCCAATCAGGTACAGTTCCAGATTGGTTCACGTGCAGCCCAGAACTGGTTTAGCGACGCATGCTACTTTGCTGGTTACGATCACTCCGTGCCAACTGTACACGCCTATGAGACTATCGAGAACGGTGGTATCTGGGAGGAAGGTGACACCCGTAAGGACGCCTCTCTGCGCTATGACTTCTCTTACAATGGTGTACAGCCCGACCTCAGCAGCCTCACATGGGAAGGTCTGAGTGAGGAAGACCACGACGAGCTGAAGCCGCACATCAAGAAGTATGAGGACTTCCGTACTGATGCAGCATCTGGGTTAGAGATCAATAACATGTGGCTCTCTGGTAAGAATATCCCCGTACTGCGTTATGCCGACGTGCTGCTTTGCTATGCCGAATGTCTGAATGAACTGGGACAGACCTCGCAGGCTGAGACATATGTTAATCAGGTTCGCACCCGTGCCTTTGGAGGTACTCTGCCTGCAGAGGCCCGTTGGAGCGGGTTGAGCCAGACCGGCTTCCGCGAGCAGATGCAGGATGAGCGTATCCGTGAGCTGTTCGGTGAGAACTGGCGCCGCTATGACCTTATCCGCACAGGTCAGTTCCTGCCTCGCTTGAAGAAGTACAACAAGTGGGCTGCCCAGAGTGTAGCTGCGGGCACCTTCAAGGACTATCTGCAACTCTGGCCCATTCCTCTTACCGAATTGAACCAGAACACAGATATGCGCATCGATGGCAAGTTCGACCAGAACGAAGGATATTAAGGTTTTGATTCATATAAAGCATTTATAGTTAG
>Ga0256407_10001158_pt1 | contig 57558 bp, 36 predicted proteins | sample RumenRJG_04DNA_FD_193489 | JGI IMG/M metagenome (GOLD analysis project Ga0256407, IMG submission 193489) | Bovine rumen microbial communities from Lethbridge, Alberta, Canada - RJG_04 | ecosystem: Host-associated > Mammals > Digestive system > Stomach > Rumen | place: Canada: Alberta... | reverse complement strand
TAACCCTCCGTCCCCTTTCATCCGCCTGCAAAATCCGCGAAGACCGCCAACGATGAAACGCCTCTTCCTCCTCCTCCCCCTCCTCGCCCTCGCCGCCGCGCCGGCGCGCGCCGAAGACCCCGCCACGAACGCGGCGCCGTCCTTTTCGCGTCGTGTGCCGCTCGACGGCTTCGGTTCCGCGGAAATCGCACCCGGCTGGCGGATTTCCTACGGTCCCGATGAAGCCACACTCGACGGCATCCCCAAGTGGAGCGTCTGCGTTTACGAGACCGCCGCCCCGCTCGACAACCGGCTTCTTCCGGAAAGGTGGCACGGACTTCAGCCCTGCGAAATCGCCCCGGCCCTCGTTCCAACGAACGAAGTCCGGGTCCTTCCCGTCCGCGGCAAGCCCTGGCTTCTGTGGCTTTCCCTCAAAGGAATCGGCATCGCCGACGGAAAGAACGTCCGCGGCGAAGTCGCGATGAGCTTCCACCGTCCCGCCACGGACGCGCCAGCCGCGTCTGAATCTCACGCAGAGAACGCAGAGAGCGCAGAGCCCGATCCTCACGCGGAGTCCGCGGAGAGCGCGGAGCCGTGACATTGTCCACCAACTCCCATTGCCACCATTGTCCACCAACGCAAATCCCAATCCAAGTTCCGTCCGGCTTCCGGTTTCATTGACATTGTCATTGTTGACAGTGCCGATTGGTGGACATTGAGAGTTTGTGGACAATCCCAACCGACGCAATCAACAAAACAACTTTTCCCTTTACCCTTTCAACTTTCAACCCCTTCAACCTCTTCAACCAAAGGACGCCCATGAAACGCCTCGCCCTCCTCCTCCCCCTCCTCGCCCTCGCCGCCGCGCCCGCGCGGGCGGAGGACACCGCCACGAACGCGGCGACGGCGCTCCCCGCGGCGGCGGAGGCCGCCACACCCCTCCCGGAGGGGGGCGGGGAAAACGCGGATTCGCAGGACTTCGAGACGCCGGAGGTCTTCGTCCGGCTCGAGAGCGTGGACGCCGCGGTGGAGGCGCTGGCGGCGGCGGCGGGGACGCGCGCGGGCGTGGACGGCTTCCTCGACAAGATCGGGCTCCGGTTCCTCCGCCGCGACCTGCCGATCCGCGCGGGGCTCTGGAACGTCTCGCTCGAGAATCCCCGGAAGACCGACTACGTGGTGCTGCTGCCGTTCGGCGACGACGACGATCCGCCGCTCGTCTTCGCGTCGCGTCCCGAACGGAAGAAGGCGGCGGACGCTGTGCGGGCGGCGCCGCGGACGAAGCCGGACGCCTGCCTCTCCGTCTGGGTCCCGTCGACGCGGCGCGCGGCGCGGGCGGTCCGGGCCGAGGGCGTGGACATGGGGAACCGGCTCTTCTCCCTTTCTCTGGCGGAGCCCGGCACGGTCGGGAAGAAGTCGCCGTCCGGCGGGCAGTTGTTCGGCGGCACCGAGCTCTTCCCCTACGAGACGAAGCGGGACTGGCGGGTGCGGGCGTCGCTCGCCTTGACGGAGGAGGACGGCTTCCGGTTCGCGATGGAGCGCGCCCCGGCGGGCGGGCCGGAAGAGGGCGGCGGCGCGGCGGCGGCGGCGATCGACGCCGCCGGGATTCCGGACGAGGCGCTCGGGTCGGTCCCGGGCGGGTCGCTCGCGTGGCGGCTGCGGGCACCGGATCCGTCCGCGCCGGACGGTCCCGATCTCTGGCTGAAGCTCGTGCTCGAGGACGTGCCGCTCAACCGACGGCGCGCGCCGGCGTACGAGGCGTTCGCGGACGCGCTCGCGGCGTTCGGCGGCGGGGGGCGCGGCGCGGTGCGCGCCGCGGTCGAGCCGGCGGCGGGCGGGCGGTTCCGTCTGGTGTGGCGCGAGGAGGGGGCGGACGCGGAGGCGCTGCGGGCGCTCGGGCGCGCGTTCGCGGCGCTGTGCGAGAGCGAGCGGGAGCTCACGGGGACGAACGCGCTCGCGGCGTTCCGCCCCGAGGTCGTGGAAACGGCGCCGGACGGCCTCTCCGGCACGGTGCGGCGCGCGGGGCGGCGCTTCGCGCGAATCTTCGGGGAGGAGGCGCCGTTCCGGGTCGAGCCGTCGGGCGGCGGCTTCGACGCGACGCTCGGCGGGGAGGCGGCGGGCTTCGCGCCGGGGTGGTTCCAGCCGGTGCGGCTGGACGAGGCGCGGCGGTGGTTCCCGGGGTTCCGTCCGTCCTCGCTCTGGGGCGTGCGGCCGGAGGCCCTGCGGTCGAAACTCGCGCCGCAGATCTCCACGAAGCCGTCGGACGACGCGCTCCTCTCCGCGTCCGGGCGCTGGGGGGACGAATGGGTCTGGACGGTCACGGCGCCGGCGGGCCAGGTGCGGGCGCTTCGCGGGCTCGCGGAGATGCTGGAGCGCGCGGAGTCCAAATCGCACGCGGAGTCCGCGGAGTCCGCGGAGGATGAATCCCACGCAGAGAGCGCAGAGAACGCAGAGCCCGAACCGCACGCGGAGGGCGCGGAGGGCGCGGAGTTCGCCGAACTGCTCGCCCGCGCGGAGGCGGGGGACTCGGACGCGATGGTCGATGTCGGGAACCGTTATGGATTCGGGCCGGGGGCGGAACGCGACGCGCAAAAGGCGCTGGAATGGTACCGCAAGGCCGCCGAGGCGGGAAACCCGCGCGGGGAAGGGGCGATCGGACAGTCTTATGCGCTCGGTCTCGGCGTTGAAATAGACGCCGTAAAGGCCTTCGAATGGTTCCGCAAGAGTGCGGAACACGGGAACGGCCAGTCGATGCACGACCTAGGGAACCTATACGATAGGGGCGAAGGCGTGGAAAAGGACTATACCAAGGCGATGGAATGGTATCGCAAGGCGATAGAAACGGGGAATCGGAAAGCGGCGCCCTTCGCCGAATTCCAAATCGGCGAGATGTATCGGTGCGGTCATGGAGTGGAAACGAACGCCGTCGAGGCCGTCGAGTGGTATCGCAAGGCTGCGGAGGCGGGGCATCCGATCGCGATGGTGATGCTGTGGAAATGGTACTACTTCGGAATCGGCGTGGAGGAGGACAAGGCGGTTGCGGAGGAATGGAAGAGGAAGGCGTACGCCGTTCCCGACGACGATCCGGTGTTCGGGAAAGCCGCGCGATATGTCAAGAAACGGATATGGGAGGAATACACCGAGTGGCTGCGGAAGACCGCGGAGGACGGCGACGCGGAGGCGCAGCTCGAATACGGGAACTTTCTCGCGAGCGGCGTCGAGAAAGTCGGGATCGAGGCGGATCCCGCGGAGGGCGTCCGATGGATCCGGCGCGCGGCGGAGCAGGGGCACGCGAAGGCGCAGAACACGCTCGGCTGGTTCTACTGGCACGGGGAGGGCGTGGCGACGAACATGGAGGAGGCGCTGCACTGGATCCGGCGGTCGGCGGAGAGCGGACGCCCCCAGGCGCAGCTGCGCCTGGGCTACCTGCTCGTGGAGGGCGTCGGCGCGGCGCCCGACCGGCGCGAGGGGGCTCTGTGGCTGCGCCGGGCGGCGGCGCAGGGCGAGGACGAGGCCGGACGGCGGCTCGCGGAGCTGTGGTGGCGCGACCCGGCGGCGTTCCTGCAGTCCCGCGTCGACTACGAGATGGAGAAGGAGCGCGCGGGGGCGCTGCCCGGGGACGAGGAGGAGAACGGGGCCGGCGGCGGGGACGCCGCGCCCGCAGACCGCTCGGCGGCGGCGATCGACGCGGCGATCCGCGCGCGCGCCGCGGCGGCGCCGGGCGATCTCGCCACGCGCATCCTCGCGGAGATGCTGGCGCCGCACGCGTTCGGGCCGGACCGGGACCGTCCGGACGCGCCGCGCATCCGCGCGACGCTGCGGCTCCTCGCGGAGAAGACGGCGGACGGTTCGCTCGCGAAGATGCCGGCGGCGGCGGGATGGGGGATGTTCTACGACCTGACGATGCGCGGCGGGGCGGGCGGCCCCGCGCTGCGCTGGGCGTCGGCGCTGGGGCAGAAGCGGTGGGGCTGGGACGCGCAGGCGCTCGAACAGCTCGCGGCGCTGGAGGAGCGCGTGGCGGGGCCCGACGCGACGCCGTTCCAGCGGATGCTCGCGGCGCAGGCGCGGGCGGCGCTGGATCCGGCGGACGGGCGCGCGGCGGCGTTCCGCGCCGCGGCGGACGCGTGGCGCGCGACGCTCGACCCCGCGGTGCCGGCGGCGGCGGTGGACGGCTTCCTCGCCTCGCTCGGGCTCCGGGAGGGCGGCGCGGCGGACGCGCGGGAGCTCTTCGCGCCGCCGCCCGGGACGCAGGTCGAGGCGGAGATGAACTACTACGGCGTCCCGCGGGACTGGCGCGAGAGCGAATGGGGGCGGAGGCGGTTCGCGGATTTCGTCGAGCGGGCGGACGCGGGCGACGCCTACGCGCAGGGGTGGCTCGCGCGGCTGTACTGGGACGGCGACTACGGCGTGGAGCGGGACCTCGGGGAGGCGGCGCGCCGGCTCCGGCTCGCGGCGGAGGCGGGCGACGACTGGGCGCGGATCTCGCTCGCCTACGCGCTGCGCGACGGAACCTTCGGCGAGCGCGACGCGGAGCAGGCGCGCGCGTGGCTCCGCCGGTCCGCCGAGCAGGGCTGGATCCACGCGCAGTACAAGCTGGGCGCGTCGCTTTGGAACGGCGCGTTCGGGGAGACGAACCTCGTCGAGGCGGCCGAATGGCTGCGCCGCGCGGCGGGCGCGGAGAAGGTCGAGGACCAGTTCGAGGAGGAGCGGACCCTCGCGCGGTACTGGCTCGGCGAGCTGCTCTCGCGCCCTTCCTTCCCGGGCCACGACCCGGCCGAGGCCGCGCGCTGGCTCCGCCTGGCCGCCGCCGCGGGACACGCGGAGGCCGCGAAGGCGCTGGAGGCGCTCGAGAAGGCGCACGCGGAGGAAGAATCTCACGCAGAGAGCGCAGAGAACGAAGAGCCAAAAACTCACGCGGAGTCCGCGGAGGGCGCGGAGTCCGGCGGCACGGCGCCGCACGGAGCACTCCCCCCGGCGGCTGCCGCCGCCACCCCCCTCTCGGAGGGGGGCGAGCCGAACGGCGCGGAGGGCTCAAATTCGCGCGAAGCGCGCACTTCATTTGCGGCGGAGCCGCACCCGTCATTTCCGCCGGAGGCGGACCCGTCATTTGCGGCGAAGCCGCACCCGTCATTCGGCGGCGCCGCCGCCGCGCCGCCGCCGCTCCACGCCGCCTTCGTCTCCGCCGTGTATCTTCCGCTGCTCGAGCGAGAAGTCCTCGCGCCGCTCGAGGGGCGCGACGCGGAGGCGCCGTGGCGGCGCGACGCGCTCGCGGCGGTGCGCGACTGGCTCGCGCGCGTGGCGCGGTGCGAGCCGCGGTGCGACCCGGCTTTTCTCGCGCGGGCGCGGAGCGCGGCGGGGCGCGGCTGCCGGTGGCCGGCGGTACGGTATCTCGCGGCGGTGGCGGCGTGGGAGTCCGGAAGGGGCGGCGAGGAGCACCGCGACGCCGCGCGCCGGGCGATGGAGGAGGCGGTGCGCGCCGCGGCGCGCGATCCGTCCGCGACGGAGCTCTCCGCGTTCCTGGTCCTGCGCGACTTCTGCTCGCGCGCCGCGACGGGGGAGCGCGCCTGGACGCAGGCGCTCGCGGCGCGCTACGCGGCGCTCGCGGCGGCGCGGCCGTGGACCGGCGAGGAGGCGCGCGCGCTGTGGTGGCTGGGGCGCGGGGCGTTCGCGGAGGGGGCGGCGGCGGACGCTGTCGCGGCCCTCGTCTGGGGCGCCGGGGGCGACGGGCGCGGTGGCGCCTCGACCAATGCGTGGCTGCGGGAGATGTCCGCCGGCGCCGCCGAGCTGCGGCGCGCCTGGGCGGCGCGCGGCGAGGGCGCGGAGGCGGCGCTCGCGGACGACGCGCGCGCCGGCTGGGAGCGGCACCGCGCGCGGGCCTCGGAGCGCTTCGCGGCCGCGGCGGCGCTGGAGCCGGCCTTCCCCGAGGCGCCGCTCTGCCTCGTCGCGTGCTGGCTCGGGCGGCCGGCGGAGGCGCGCCGCTGGCTCGACGAGGCGGTGCGCCGCGAGTTCGACTGCCCGGGCGCGCGCTCCGCGTACCTCTGGGGGCTGCGGCCGCGGTGGGGCGGCTCGACGGCGGCGATGATCGACTTCGGCGACGAATGCCTCGCGGCGCTCGACGGGCGCCCCGGCGCCGACCCGCGCGCGGCGCTCGCGTGGGCCGAGGCGCGGTTCGGCGCCGCGAGCGAGCTCGGGGACGGGTGGGAGGAGGCGTTCCGGGGCGCGGGGACGGTCGAGGCCGCCGACCGGCTCGGCGCGGCGCTCGCCGCCGCGCCCGGGGCGGGCGTCCCGGAGAGGCGCGACGCGCTGTGGCTCCCGGTCTGCCCGCTCTACGCCAACAACCGCATCGACCGCCTCGCGCGGGCGTGCGACGCCTTCGGCGCGGCGCTCGGCAACGCATGCCCGCTCGCCGTCGACTTCGACGAGTCGCATCCGATGCACCGCTACAAGTTCGGGCTCCTCTTCGGCCTTTCGGGCTACCACGGCGAGACGACCTCCGCGGCGCTGCTGCGCTGGCGCGAGGCGGGCGACCCCGCCGGCGCGGCGGCGCTGCTCGAGCCCCTCGTCGGCAAGACCCGGTACGGCTCGGGACTCGACGACTGGGAGCAGAGCTGGATCTGCGGCGCGCTGGCCGAGCTGGGCGCCGAGCTCGCCCCCGCGGGCGGCGGCCCGTACACGCTGCTGCCGCGGTCCGGGAGGAGCGGGCGGAGCAAGTTCTGGGAAAGCTGGAACGAGAGCGTCCGCGCCGCGGACGGCGCGTGGACGGCGCCCGGGCCGGGCGCCGGCGAGATGCGGTCCGTCGCGCCCGTTCTGCCGGCCGACTTCGCGCTCGCGCTCGCCGTGCGCCCGCTCGACGACGGCGCCGCGTGCCGCCTCTACGCGCTGCCGGACGTCGGCGAATGGGACACCGCCGCGCGCCCGGCGCTGCTGCTCGAGCGCGACGAGACCGGCTGGATCCTCGGGTGGGCGACCCTGCGGCACGTGGACGACGCCGAGACCTTCGGCGGGGACGAGCTCGCCGACCGCTTCGGCCCGCGCACGGCGCTCGTCGAGGACGCCGACGGGCTCGTCCGCTTCGAGCTCCTCGTTCGCGGCGGCGACGCGACCGTCCGCACCCCCTCCGGCGAACTCCCGGCCCTCGCCCTCCCCGGCCGATTCCTCCGCGTCCCCCACCGCCTGGGCTTCGCCGGCCTCGGCTTCCGTCTCGTCGAAGCCACCGCCCGCGCCCCCTGACCTGGCGCCTGGCACTGTTCTCCCGTGGCGGGGTGTCGCACCCCGCCACGGCGACGAAGGAAAAGGCCGCGAAGGGCCGCGAGCGCCGCGCACTACGAGCGCGTGTAGTTCGGCGCCTCGCGCGTGATGCGGATGTCGTGCGGGTGGGCCTCCTTGACGCCCGCGACGGAGACGCGGACGAACCGGCCCGTGTCGTGCAGCTCCTCGATCGAGCGCGCGCCGTTGTAGCCCAGCGACGAGCGCAGGCCGCCGCAGAACTGCGTCATCACCTTCTGCACGGTGCCCGCGTAGGGGATGATGCCCTCGATGCCCTCGGGGACGAGGTCCTTCATCTTGCGGTGGCTCTGGCCGTAGCGCTTGCGCGAGCCCTCGAAGGCCTGCATCGCGGCCATGGAGCCCATGCCGCGGTAGACGACGTACTGGCGCCCGTCCTGGATGATCTTCTCGCCCGGGCTCTCCTCCGTGCCCGCGAGGATCGAGCCGAGCATCACGGTCTCGGCGCCGGCGACGATCGCCTTCGGGACGTCGCCCGAGTAGCGGATGCCGCCGTCGGCGATGCACGGGATCGTGCCCTGCAGCGCCTTCGCGACCTCGTAGACCGCGGTGATCTGCGGGACGCCGACGCCGCAGACGACGCGCGTCGTGCAGATCGAACCGGGGCCGATGCCGACCTTGACGGCGTGCGCGCCGGCGTCGCGCAGCGCGACGGCGGCCTCGCCCGTGACGATGTTGCCGGCGATGATGTCGACGTCCGGGAGGTTCTTCGCGAGCCACGACACCATGTCGAGGATGCCCTTGGTGTGGCCGTGCGCGGAGTCGACGACGAGGACGTCCGCCCCCGCCTCGGCGAGGGCCTGCGCGCGCTCGAAGTCCTTGCCGCCGGAGATGGCGGCGGCGACGCGGAGGCGGTACTGCGCGTCGCGGTTGACCATCGGGAGGTTCTGCTCCACCAGGTCGCGCACGTCGGTGAAGGAGTAGAGCCCGACGAGCTTCCCGTCCCTGTCGACGAGCGGGAGCTTGCCCTTCTTGGCGCCGCGCATGATCTTGTAGGCCTCCTGGAGCGACGTGCCCTTCGGCGCGGTGATCGGGTCCTTCGTCATCACCTCCTCGACCTTCACGGAGGTGTCCTCGGCGTAGTCGATGTCCTTGGAGGTGAGGACGCCGACGACGCGGCCGGCGTCGTCGAGGATCGGGAAGCCGGAGAACTTGTAGCGCTTCTGCTCGCGCGCGGCGAGGATCTCGTCGAGCGTCTGGCCGGCGTGGAACGCGACCGGCGAGTGGATGAGGCCGTTGAGGTGGTGCTTCACCTGCGAGACCTGGTCGGCCTGCTGCTCGACGGTGAGGTTCTTGTGGATGACGCCGATGCCGCCCTGCATCGCCATCGCGACCGCCATCGGGGCCTCCGTGACGGTGTCCATCGCGGCGGAGAGGAACGGGATGTTGATGCGGATGCGCGAGGTGAGGCGCGTGGAGAGGTCGGTCGAGTCGGGGAGGAAGTCGGCGTACTGCAGGACGAGGGACACGTCGTCGTAGGTCAGGCCCTCGAAGGGGAACCGGGCCATGAACTTGTCGAGGTATTCGTTTTTCTTCATTACGGGATGCTCCTGCGCCCCTTCCGGGGCGGGGTGATGGTGTTGCCCGGCAATCCTACCACACCCCCCGCGCGCGAGGCAAGCGCGATTTCGCCACGGGCTCGACCGGGGGCGGCGTTCGCTCCGTTACCCTCTGGAGGACGGGCGGCGAAGGAACGGGAGCAGGACGAGCGCCAGGACCCCGCACAGCGTAAGGAGCCGGCCGGCGATCTCCGAGGGAAGCGCCGCGTGGCGGAGCCTGACGGTGCGGGCGGCCGGGTAGACGACCATCTGGCCGGAGGAGAGCGGGTAGGGCCCATCTGCTCCCTCCGCGCGCCAGTCGGGATACCAGGTCGCGGCGACGACGTGCGGGCGGCCGGGGAAGTCGGTCTCGAAGGCGAGGGAGCCGTCGGCGCCGCGCGAGACGGACCGCACCGGGTCGGACACGCGGTCGAGCCAGCCGGGCTCGGGCGGCGGGTCGTCCCGCCAGGCGCCGAGGTCCGCCTCGGACGAGGTCGGCCGCGGGAGGAACGCGACGGGATGCTCCGTCGCCCCGCGGCACGCCCACCAGTCCGCGATCTGCCGCTGCGAGGGCGTGCCGGAACGGACTTCGAGCGGCGTCTTCCATGCGCGCACGTCGGGCTCGCCGGCGATCGTGCAGCCGTAGACCTTCCAGCGGTCTCCGGGCCCCTCGGCGCCGAGGAGCGTCCAGGCGGGGTCGCCCTCGATCGCCTCCTGCACGGCGCGCGAGCGGGCGATGAACGTGCGGACGCCGAGAAGCTCGAGGTGCCGCAGGCCGGAGTAGGGGTCGAACTCGCGCGGCGAGACGAGGAGCGGCCAGCCGGCGGGGGCGTCGGAGACCTCGCCCTGCACGGTGTAGGCGGCGAGCGAGCCGAGCGCGCTGTTCACGATGCCGCCCTCGAGCGTCCGCGCGCCGGGCGCGACGTAGGGCAGCGCCTCGAAGCAGCGCGAGGAGCCGAGCGCCTCGTTGAGGTCGGTCATGTCGTAGGCGACCAGCCCCGGCCGTCCGCGCACGCGCTCCGCGAGGCGGAAGAACGCGTCGCCGCACGGCTGCGCCTCGACGCCGCGCAGGTTGAACTCGGCCCAGTAGCGGGCGTGCTGGGCGCGCGACCAGTCCGGGTTCTCCTCGCTTCCGCCCGTCTTCCACGCGAGCGCCGCGCACAGCGCGAGGAAGGCGAGCGCGCCGGCGCGGGGCGCGCGCCAGGCCCGGGCGAGGGCCGCCCACGCGAGCGCGACGAGGGCGAGCATCGCGTAGACGAGGAACGGCCACAGCCGGCAGTTCACGAAGACCTCTGTGAGGGAGCGGCCGAAGTAGAAAAGGACGAGAGAGAAGAGGAAGAGAAGCGAATGCTGAATGCTGAATGCTGAATGCTGAATGAATGAAGAGCCGATGCGTTTGCGTGTCGTCGTTCCGGCCGCATCCTGTGCCCGGGAACCGGCATTCAGCATTCTGCATTCAGCATTGTGCATTGCAGCGGCGGCCGCCGCCGCCACCGCCGCGGCGGCGAGCCAGGCGGGTGCGAGCATCGGCGGGAGCTGGCGCCAGAAATGGATCTCCCACTGCTCGCCGAAGGCGACGCTCCAGGCGCCGGTCGCGAGGAGCGGCAGCAGCCACCAGGCGGCGAGCGCGGCGGCGAGCGCGCCCTCGATCGCGAGCGCGCGGAAGGCGCGGGGGCGGCGCGAGGCGAGGAGCGCGAGCGCGAAGGCGCCGAGCGTCAGCGCGGCGAGGATCGACGTGAAGAAGTGCGAGAGGGCGAGCGCGGCGAACGCGAGCGCCGAGATGGCGGAGGCGCGTTCGCGGCGGGCGTCGCGCGCGCCGAGCGCGAGCGCGACGGGGAAGAGCGCGAAGCTCCACGAGTTCGCGACCATGCCCGCGATGGTGCTGTAGGCGTTGGCGCCCCACATGTTGTGCGTGTTGTCGAGCGCGATCGGCAGCGCGAGCGCGGCGAGGAACGCCGGCGCGGGACGCGGCAGGCGCGCGATGCGTGCGGCGCCCCAGAGGGCGAGGGGGAGCGCGAGCAGGCCGGCGATCGAGCCGAGCTTGAACGCGAGATCGTGCCCGGCGAGGCGTCCGAGCGCCGCCATGGCCGCGTAGGGCAGCGGGAAGTAGTAGCGGAACATCGGGAAGCCGCCCCACCAGCCGTCGGCCCACGAGACGAGGCGCCCGGTGCGCGCGATGTGGTCCATCAGGTAGTGGTGCGCGGGGAGGTCGCCGCCGAGCACGAGCCCCGGCGCGAAGACGAGCCATGCGCGGAGGAACCATCCCAGATACGCGGTCGCCGCGACGACGACCGCGAGCTCCTCCCAGCGCCGTCCGGGCGCGGCGCCGGCGCCGAAGCCGCGCCGGCGGCGCCGCCACGCGCCGAAGGCCGCGCACGCGGCGAACCACGCGGCGAGCGCGGCCGCGACGCCCCATGGGAGGCGGCGCGGGGGCGGCTCGAGGACGCCGGGCTCCGCGGCGACGTCGAAGCGGACGAAGCGCGTCTCGCCCCACGCCGGCGCGTTCGTGGCGGGGTCCGCCCACGCGACGGCGCGGACGGTCGACTCGTGCGCGAAGGGCGTGACGACGCGCAGCGCGACGTTCGTGGCGAACGCTTCGCCCGGCGCGAGCGAAGCGCGGAGGATCGGCGGATCCGCGGGCGCGAGTCCCGACGGAACGAGCAGCCGGACGCGCGCCTCGACGGGCTCCCTCGCGAGCGAGCGCAGCTCGATGCGGGCCTCGAACGGCCCGCGCGAGGCGGCGCCGGCGTCGGAGGCGGAGGCGAAGGAGAAGGCGAGGGGAGGGGAGGACTTCGGAGCGGGGCCGGAGAGGCGAGCGCATCGCCAGGAGCGAGTCGGCCGCCCTGCCGAGTCCCACCCCGCCACGCGGAGCGGGACGAACCAGACGCCCGGGCCGGGGAGCGGTCCGAGCTCGAAGTCCGCCCCCACCGCTTCGCCGGAATCGAGCGAGACGGGGGCTGAGCAGGCCGCGATGCCTTCGCGCCAGGTCGGCTCGGCGAAGACGGAGACATCCTCCGCGCGCTCGCCGCCGCGGTTCTCGAGACGCCAGTGCAGGGACGTTGCGCCGGCCGCGGGGCTGTCGTAGAGGAGGGCGACGGACGATGGCGCCTCCGCGTCCGGCGCGGGCAGTCCGGCGCGCGCCGCGCCCGCCGCGGCGAGCGCGGCGGCGAGCGCGAGGAGACGACCGTGGAGTCGATGGGCCATGCGAATCGACGGAAGGGAATGGTGGGCGGGGCGGGACTCGGACCCGCGACCACTCGGGTGTAAGCCGAGGGCTCTAACCACTGAGCTACCCGCCCGGCTGGACGACCGGGATCCTACGCGATCACGGTCGCGTGGGCGAGGCGCGCCCAGGAGCGCGGGCCGGCCAGCTCGGGCTTGAAGCCGATCTTCGAGAGGTCGTCCAGCTCCGGGATCGTGTCGACCTCGCCGACGGCGTACTCCTCGAAGCGCAGGACCGCCTCGTGCGCGCGCTCGAGCGCGCCGGCGAGGCGGATCTGCGTCGTCTCCATGCCCTGCGGGCGGTTGTGCATGCGCCACATCGTGCGGAACGCGGCGGCGAAGGCCTCGATCGCGCGGGCGTTGCGGCCGGCGGCCGGCAGGACGCGGTCGCGCACGGCGGCGCGGCGGCGGCCCTTCGGGCCCGACCAGGCGGCGAAGATCGCGTTCGCCAGATCGATGCGCGCGAGCAGCGCGGCGCAGAGGGCGCGCGCGTAGGGCATCGAGCCGCCGGTGCCGGCGTCGTCGGAGTGCGCCTTGGCGAGGACGCGCTGCGCCCGGCGCAGGCCGGCCTCGAGGTCGCCGTGCTTGGCGTGCGTGTCGGAGATCGCGACCTCCCAGTCGGCCTCGATGCGGCGGACGCCGGCGCGGAGGTTCATGATCGGGTCGTCCCAGAGGATCTCGGACGCCTCGCCGTCGGTCCACTCGCCGAGGGCCGCCACGGCCTTCCACGAGGCGCCGGCGAAGAGCGCGGCGTAGCGGTTCTCGAGGACCTTCTCGTCGGGCTTCTTCCCGGTGCAGGCGCGCTCGGCGGCCCAGGCGAGGCCGGCGAAGGCGCTTTCGAAGTCGCAGAACCCGCCGTCGTCGCCCCACATCGTGAAGAGCAGGTCCTTGAGGCCCGCCTTGCGGCAGGCGTCGACGCACGCGCCGGCGGCGGCGCGCGTGTAGCGGTGGTTGTACCAGAAGGTGCCCCACGTCCAGACGCCGGACGCCATGATCGGCTCGCCGTGCATCGAGCGGTGCGTGGCGATCATCGTCTCGTAGGACGCGGGGTCCTTGTGGTAGTAGTCCCAGTAGCAGAGGCGGATGTTGTCGGGGATCTGCGCGGCGAGCTTGGGCGGGCACTTGGCCCCCAGGTCGTAGTAGTCGCCGGTCTTCGAGGCGGCGCGGAACCACATGTCGCTCCACATCTCGGCGTCGACGCCGATCTTGCGGCACATGTCGGAGAGGCGCTCGACGTGCCTCAGCATGATGTCGAAGACCTTCTTCTCGCCGAAGCGCTTCCGGAACTCGCCCTGGCCGAGGCGCCAGGCCTCGTCGAGCCCGAGGTGGATCGTCCTCGAGCGGACGTTCTCGTGCCAGAAGCGGAGCATCTTCTCGATGAGGACGTAGCTCTGCTCCTCCCACGCGAGGAGGATGCCGTCGATGTCGCGCAGGGGCTCGTAGGCCTTCCAGCGGAAGATCTGGTCGAGGTGGCCGAGCGTCTCGAGGCAGGGCACGAGCTCGATGCCGAGCGCGGCGGCGTGGTCGTCGATCGCGCGGACGTCGGCCGCGGTGAGGCGGCCGCGCAGCATGCCGAAGTAGGGCTCGCCCGGCAGCTCGTAGACGTCCTCGGTGTAGAGCATCGCGTAGTTGTAGCCGAGGATGGCGAGGCGCTCGAGGTAGGCCTTGGCGTAGTCGACCGTCATCACGGCGTTGCGCGAGAGGTCGATCATCACGCCGAGCCGGTCGAACGGGCTGCGCTCCGGCGCGGCGGGGCGCTCGCCGGCGATCAGGCGGCCGAGGAGGCGGAGCGCGTCGCACGTGCGGGCGTAGCGGATGGTCAGGCCGCCGGCGGCCTCGGCGACCGACGCGGGCGCGGCGGGGTCGGCGAGCTTCGCGAACGCGAGCGGGATCGAGCCCGGGCCGCCGGCGAGGGCGGCGTAGCGCCTGGCGAGGATCTTGATCGCCGGCTTGAGCTCGGCGGGAACGGACTTGGGCTGGAAGTTCATGGCGTGGCTTTCGGGGTTGTTTGCCGTATTGTCCGCGCATTCTAACAGAATGCCCCCCGAAAAGCGAATGCGATTTTCCGCTGGCCCGGGTTTCCGCGTTTGACGCGCGTCCGGGGTTCTGCTATTCTGACCCTCGTCGAACCGCGCACGGGTCAGCATCCCTCCCGCGGTTTCCTCCGGAAGCCCGGACGCCATGGACATCGAAGCCGCAAAATCGGATATTCTCGCAACGGAGGACCTGCTCGAGCGCGCGCTCAAGCTTTCGGGGCTTGTCACGGCTTTGTTCGCCGAGCAGGGATACCGGCTTGTCGTCGTGGGCGGATCCGCCGTCGAGTTCTACACGGAAGGCGGTTACATGTCGGGCGACATCGATTTCTGCCGCTACCTTTCCCGTGCGATTCCCCTGCGGCTGGCGCAGGACGTCATGGCCCGGCTCGGCGCGAAAGGCGGGCCGCGCAGTTGGCGCGTTCTCGGTCTTTTCGTCGACCTGCTCGGCTATCTCGAAAACGAATCGACCAGTCCGAAGCGGAAACTGGAAACGCCCTACGGTCCCATCGAAATCATCCCACCGGAACTGGCCCTCGTGGAACGGGTCCTGGGCGCCTACTACCCGACGCCCTCGGAAGAGGCGGCGGTCGTCGCCAAGAAGATGATGGCGACGAGCCTCGCGGATCCGACGTTCGACTGGGCGGAGGCGGAACGGCTCGCCGATTTGCGCGACTTCAAGATCCTTCCGGAGTTCCGGGCGATGAAGAAGGAGGTCGAAGATGGAAACGCCTGACATCGTCATCACCTGGGAAGAGTGGAAGCGCGGCCGCGAGGCCAAGCGCTCCCTTCTCCGCCGGCTCGGATTGGACAAACCCTGCCGCCGCGCGGAGAGTTCCTCCGACAAACGCCTTCGTCCGGCATTCGGCGGCGAGCGAGGCCCTGCCTTCGCCGCCGAAGGTCCGGCGACCTATGACGGCAAGCCCGTTTAGGGAAACAGCCCCCGCGGATCACTCCAGGTTCTGGACCTGTTCGCGGAAGGTCTCGACGAGGGCCTTGAGGTCGATGACGGCGGAGGCGATCTGCGCGTCGTTCGCCTTGGAGCCGATGGTGTTCGCCTCGCGGTGCATCTCCTGCGCGAGGAAGTCGAGCTTGCGGCCGGCGGGCTCGGGCGCGGCGAAGAGCGCGGCGGCGTGGTCGAAGTGCGCGGCGAGGCGCGTGAGCTCCTCCGCCACGTCGCAGCGGTCGGCGAGGAGCGCGACCTCGCGGGCGAGCGCGGGGTCGTCCGGCGCGAGCGGCGCGCCGAGCTGCGCGACGCGGCGCGCGAGGGCGTCGCGGTATTCGGCCGGGACGAGCGGCGCGCGCGCCGCGACGGCCTCGCGCAGCTCGCGCATCCGCGCGAGGCGCGCCTCGAGGTCGGCGCGCAGCGCCCCGCCCTCGCGCCGGCGCATCGCGGCATGGGACTCGGCGGCGGCGCGGACGGCGGCCTCGACGGCGGGCCACGCGGCCTCGGGGTCGGGGAAGGGGGAGGCGGCGGCGAGGAGGTCCGGCATGCGCGCCAGGTCGCGCGCGGTGACGTCGTTCGGGAGCCCGGCCGCGCGCGCGATGGCGTCGATTTGCGCGAGGCGTGCGCGGACGAGCGACTCGTCCACCGCTGCCGCCGCGGCGGGGTCCTCCGCCGCGACGCGGACCGTGAGCTGGGCGTGCCCGCGCGTGAGCCCCGCCGCGACGATCCGGCGGCAGCGGTCCTCCAGCGCGCCGAGCCCGGCGGGCAGCGCGACGGCGCAGTCGAACTGCTTCCGGTTCACGGAAGAGAGCTCCGCCTCGGCGCGGAAGCCGCCCTCGGCGGCGGAACCCCGGCCGAAGCCGGTCATGGAAAGGGTGGACATCGGCGCGAATTGTAGCAGATGCCGCGCGGGGGCGCAACGGTTGCGGCGGACGGGCCGGCTGTGGTATCCTCTGGCCCGCAACCGCAACCGGAGCCCTCCGCCATGCCCGAAGAAGCCAAGAAGGAAAAGAAACCCTACATGCCGCCGCCCCCGCCCGAGGGGAAGGAGGTGCTCGTCTCCGTTCGCGGAGTCGACAAGATCTTCACGAAGGGCGGCGAGACGGTCTACGCGCTCAACGACATCAACCTCGACATCTACCGCGGCGAATACGTCTCGATCATGGGCCCCTCCGGCTCCGGCAAGTCGACGCTCTTCAACATGGTCGGCGCGCTCGACCGCCCGAGCAAGGGCGAGGTCTCGGTGGGCGGCGTCTCGCTCCCGTCGCTCGCCTCGAGCAACCTCTCCTACTTCCGCTGCAAGCACATCGGCTACGTCTTCCAGTCCTACAACCTCATCCCGTGGCTCACGGCGATGGGCAACGTGATGCTGCCGCTCACGTTCCTCGGCACGCCCGAGGAGGAGGCGAAGGCGCGCGCGAGGCACGTGCTCGAGCTCGTCGGCCTCGGCCACCGCCTCGACCACACGCCCGGCGAATGCTCCGGCGGCCAGCAGCAGCGCATCGCCGTCGCGCGCGCGCTCGCCAACGATCCCTCGATCATCCTCGCGGACGAGCCCACCGCCAACCTCGACCAGAAGACCGGCCAGGAGATCATCCAGCTCATGAAGGACCTCTGCGTCTCCGAGGGCGTCACCGTCATCACCGCGACGCACGACTTCAAGATGCTCAAGGCCTCCGACCGCATCGTGTGGATCAAGGGCGGCCGCGTCGACCGCGTCGAGGACGTCTCGAACCTCGACATCGTCGTCGGCGGCGTCGACGAGCGCTACGGCTAGCGGAGGGCGCGCTCCGTGTTCACCGGTCTCGTCCAGCAGGTCGGGCGCTGGCTCGGCGCCGAGCGCCGCGGCGGCGGAGCCGTCGCGCGCGTCGCCTGCGCGCCGTGGCCGGACGGCCCGCTCGCGCCTGGCGAGAGCGTCGCGGTGCAGGGCTGCTGCCTCACCGTCGTCGTCGCGACGGCGGAGGGCTTCGAGGCGGACCTCCTCGACGAGACGCTGCGCGTCACCGCGCTCGGCGCGCTGCGCCCCGGCGCGGCCGCGAACCTCGAGCGCGCGCTGCGCCCGTCGGACCGCCTCGGCGGGCACATCGTGCAGGGGCACGTCGACGCGACCGCGGAGGTCGTCTCCGTCGAGCCAGCCGGCCGCGACGTCCGGATGCGCCTCGCGTGCGCGGGCGCGGAGGCGCGCTACGTCGTCTACAAGGGCTCCGTCGCGCTCGACGGCGTGAGCCTCACCGTGAGCGCCGTCCCGGCGCCGGGCCTCTTCGAGGTGAACCTCATCCCGACGACCCTCGCCGCGACCTCGCTGCGCGAGCGCCGCCCCGGCGACCGCGTGAACCTCGAGACCGACGTCCTCGGCCGCTACGTCGACGCGCTCCTCGCCGCCCCCGCGGCGAAGCCCGTCACGATGGACCTCCTCCGCCGCGCCGGCTTCGCGGAGTGAGAGGCCGGGGCGCTACGGCGCGGGCTTGCGCACCGTGGCGACGACGAGGCCGCGGCGCGCGAGATGCTGCAGGAACTGGCCGAGGAGGGCGCGCGACTCGAAGAAGGTGAGCTTCTCCGCCTCGGCGAACTCGTCGACGAGCTCTCCGTAGGTCTTGCGCCCGTCGATCATCCCGTAGACGCGCGTGCCGAGGCGGTCGAGCTTGTAGCGCTTCGTCGGCGAGGCCCTGAGGAGACGCCGCAGGAAGCGCTGCACGGGCGTCCGGTAGAGAAGCTCCACCTCCACCTCGAGCCGCAGCGGATCCTCCGGAAGCGGCGTCGCCCTCACGTGCGCGTTCCGCACCGGCACCGCCTGCAGCGCCTGCCGGAACTGCTCGTCCTGCTGCTGGATCGACTTCGTCTTCATCGCTCGCCTTTCGCTCGTCGCTCGTCGCTCGTCACTCGTCACTCGTCAGTCCCTTGTGGCGGAGCAGCGCGGCGGGGTCGGGATCGCGGCCGCGGAAGTCGCGGAAGACGTCGGCCGGAGCGCGCGAGCCGCCGAGCGCGAGGACGGTGGCCGCGTAGCGGCGGCCGGTCGCGGCGCGCGCGGCGGGATCGTCGAGGCCCGCCTCCTCGAACGCGGCGAAGGCGTCGTGCGCGAGGATGTCGGCCCACATGTAGCTGTAGTAGCCCGCGGCGTAGCCGCCGGAGAAGATGTGCGTGAAGGTGTTGAGGAAGCGCTCCCCCGGGAGCGGTGGCAGCAGCGCGAAGCGCGCGGAGGCCGCGGCCCACGCGGCCTCGGCGTCGGGCATCTCCGCGCACGGGACGCGCTCGTGCAGGTCCATGTCCGCGAGCGCGAAGCGCAGCTGGCGCACGGTCGCGAGGCCCTGGTTGTAGGTCTTCGCGCCCTGGATCTTCGCGATCAGGTCCTCGGGGATCGGCTCGCCGGTCCCGACGTGCGCGGAGAGCGCGCGGAGCTGGGCGGGGAGGTCGTGCCAGTTCTCGAGGAACTGCGAGGCGAGCTCGACGGCGTCCCACTCGACGTTGGCGATTCCCGCGGCCTCGGGGATGCCGACGCGCGTGAGCATCCCCTGCAGCGCGTGGCCGAACTCGTGGAAGAGCGTGTCGACCTCGCCGAGCGTCATCAGCGAGGGCTTCCCGCCGGAGGGCGGCGCCTGGTTGCAGCAGAGCAGCGCGAGCGGGAGGCGCACGGAGCCGTCGGGGCGCTCGGCGCGGTTGCAGATCTCGTCCATCCACGCGCCGCCCTGCTTCTCGGCGGGGCGCGAATACGGGTCGAGGTAGAAGTGGGCCAGCTCCGCGCCGCTCTCCGCGTCGCGGACGCGGAAGAGGCGCACGTCGGGGTGCCAGACCGGCGCGAGGCCGTCGCACGGCTCGATCGCGACGCCGAAGAGCTCGCGCGCGAGGCCGAAGAGTCCGTCGAGCACGCGCGGGAACGGCAGGTAGGGGCGCAGCGTCTCGGACGAGTAGCCGTAGAGCGCCTCGAGGCGGCGGCGCAACCAGTAGGCCAGGTCCCAGTGCCGCAGCTCGCCCGGCGCGCCGTTCTCCGCGGCGAAGGCGCGCAGCGCGGCGAGCTCCTCGCGGGCGCGCGGGAGCGCCGCCGCGCCGATGCGGTCGATCATCGCGTAGACCGCCTCCGGCGTCTTCGCCATGCGCGAGTCAAGCGCGAGTCGAGCGTAGGTCGGGAAGCCGAGGAGGGACGCCTGCTCGCGGCGCAGCGCGAGGATCTCGGAGAGGATCGCGGTGTTGTCGGTCGGGCCGGAGGACGCCCGCGCGGCGCGGGCGCGGTAGAGCCTCTCGCGCAGGTCGGCGCGCTCGGCGTACTGCTGGAAGGGGCCGTAGATCGCGGTCTCGAGCGTCACGCGCCAGGGACCGGCCTCGGGCGTGGCGCAACGGGGGGGCTCCCCCGAATCCCCCGCGCCGGCCTCGCCGGCGTGGGCGTCGTTCCAGGCGGCGGCGCAGAGCGCGAGAACGGCGGGCGGGAGCCCGGCGATCTCGGCGGGGTCGTCCAGGTCGAGCGCGAAGGCCTTGGTGGCGTCGAGCGTGTTGTTGGAGAACTTCGTCGAGAGCTCGGAGAGGCGCGTCGCGATTTCGAGGAAGCGCTCGCGCGCAGGGCCGTCGAGCCCGACGCCGGCGTCGCGCGCGTCGCGGATCGCGGCCTCGACCACGCGGCGGCGGCCCTCGTCGAGCGACGACCACGCGGGGCCGCCCCGCAGGGCGAGCAGGGCTTCGTAGAGCGGGCGGCTCTGGGCGACGCGGAGCGAGAGGCGGACGACGTGCGGCTGCAGCTCGCCCTCGACGGCGCGCCAGTCGTCGGAGTTGCGGACGCCGAGCATGTGGCCGACGAGGTGCCATGCGCGGGAGAAGGGCTCGAGCGCCTCGGTGAGCGCGGCGACGCGGCCGTCCCAGGTCGGCTCGCATCTCGCCTCGAGCGCGGCGACCTTCGCCTCGGTCTCGGCGATGAGGACGGGCAGCGCCTCGCGCGCGGCGGCGGGCGTCAGCCGGTCGAAGCGCGGGAAGCGCTCCCGCGAAAGGAAGGGGTTCTCGGACATGGCGGGGATTCTAGGGGAACCGCGCCGCCTTTGCAACCGCGCGAGTCGCCCGCCGAATTCGGTTGGCAGCGCACCGCGATTCTGCTAGGATGGAGGCCGAAGGGAACGCACGACCATGAAACACCGCACCGCGACCGTCGCGCGCAAGACGCGCGAGACCCGGATCGAAATCAAGCTCGACCTCGACGGGACGGGCCAGGCCTCCGTCGCCACCGGCGTCGGCTTCCTCGACCACATGCTCGAGCTCTTCGCGAAGCACTCGCTCTGCGACCTTTCGGCGACGTGCGAGGGCGACGTGCGCGTGGACTACCACCACACGGTCGAGGACCTCGGGCTCGCGCTCGGGACGGCGCTCGACCAGGCCCTCGGCGACCGGCGCGGCATCCGCCGCTACGGCTTCTTCCTCCTGCCGATGGACGAGTCGCTCTGCCAGTGCGCGCTCGACTTCGGCGGGCGGCCGTTCCTCGTCTGGTCGACCGAGTGCACGGCGACGTTCGTGCGCGACTTCGACACGCGGCTCTTCGAGGAGTTCTTCCGCGCGCTCTCCGTGAACGCCCGCATGAACCTGCACCTGCGCCACACGGGCGGCAACGAGGCGCACCACGCCGCCGAGAGCGTCTTCAAGGCGTTCGCCCGCTCCGTGCGCGCCGCGGTCGAGCGCGACCCGCGCGAGTCCGGCGTTCCGAGCTCGAAGGGGACGATCTAGCACGCCATGAAACGCATCACGGACTACTCGTGGGAGGAATACGACGCGCTGCCCGTCGCGGACAAGGCCGAGTGCCTCGCCCGCCCGGACGGCATGCCCTTCCACACGATCTTCGCGCAGCAGTTCGACCGCGCCCGCCTCGACCGCCTCTGCGACGCCGCCACGAAGATCCGCTCGATCGCCAAGAGCCGCGCCGGGATGGAGTTCCTCCAGCGCCTGCTCTTCCACAAGCGCGCGATGATCTACTTCACGCAGCCCTCGAGCCGCACGTTCCTCTCGTTCCTCTCCGCCTGCCAGATCCTGGGGCTGAAGACCGGCGAGGTGCGCGACGCCTCGGTCTCCTCCGAGTTCAAGGGCGAGAGCCGCGAGGACTCGATCCGGACCTTCAGCTCCTACTTCGACCTCATCGTCATGCGCACGCAGGAGAAGGGCCTCGCCGAGCGCATGGCGTGGTCGCTCTCGCGCAGCAAGCGCCCCGTTCCGATCATCAACGCCGGCTCCGGCAAGGACCAGCATCCGACGCAGGCGCTGCTCGACATCTACACGCTCCAGCGCTCGTTCGAGCGCCGCGGCGGCCTGCGCGGGCGGACCGTCGTCTACGTCGGCGATCTCGCGCGCGGTCGCACCGTGCGCTCGCTCTCGAACCTGCTCACGAACTGGGAGGGCGTGCGGCACGTCTTCGTCGCGCCGCCCCAGCTGCGCATCGGCGACGACATCCTCGCCATGCTCCGCGACCGCGGGCAGGAGGCGATCGTCTCCGACGACATGGCCGCGTGGCTCCCCGAGGCGGACGCGGTCTACATGACGCGCATCCAGGACGAGTGGGACGAGAGCAAGGGCGAGAGCGCGCGCATCGACACGTCGCGCTTCAAGATCGGCCTGCGCGAGATGGCCCTGATGAAGCCCGGCGCGATCCTCATGCATCCGCTCCCGCGGCGCGACGAGATCGCGCCGGAGGTCGACGCCGACCCGCGCGCGATGTACTGGCGCCAGGTCCGCAACGGCATGTGGATCCGCACCGCCCTCATCGCCTCCACCTTCGACTGCCTCTCCCGGATCGACCACTACTTCCGCGACAATCTCTGAAATGAACACCATTCTCTCCGCGTTCCGCTACAGCGACCTGTTCGGCAAGGCGATCGTCGCGCTGCTCGTGGTCGCCTCCGTCTACGTCTGGGCGCTCATGATCTCCAAGCGCGGCCAGCTGGCGATCTCCGCGCGCCGCGACGCGTCGTTCCTCCGGCGCTACCGCCAGTCGCTCCATCCCGCCCAGCTCTTCGTGCAGGCCACCAACGGCTTCGTGAAGAACGTCCCCGTCGCGGAGATCTACTCGGCGACGATGAAGGAGCTGCTGAACTACCTGCACCGCAACGGCGTGACGGATCCGGCGATCCTCTCGTGGCAGGCGGGCGGGACGGGCCCCGCGCTTCCGGAGAGCGAGATGGCGTCGGTCCGCGCGGCGGCCGAGGGCGCCCTCTCGATCCAGATCGTCGGCCTCGAGTCGCGCATGACCCTGCTCGCGACGAGCACCAACGTCGCCCCGTCGCTCGGCCTGCTCGGCACGGTGTGGGGCATCATGCTCGCCTTCATGAAGATGGTCGGCGGGGGATCCGCGATCGTGATCACCCAGGTGGCGCCCGGCATCTCGAGCGCGCTGCTCACCACCGTCGCGGGGCTCGTCGTGTCGATCCCCTCCGCGATCGGCTACAACTTCCTCAGCGAGCGCGTGCACCGCCAGATGGTCGACCTGGAGAACTTCACCGACGAGCTCCTCGCGGACATCGTCCGCATCCACGGCGCGTCGAGCGGCCCCTCCGGGCATCCCGCCGCGCAGGTCGTGATCCAGTCGGCCCCGGCGCCGGTGGCCTACGCGCCCGCTCCCGCCCCGGCCTACGCGCCGGCCGCGGCCGCGCCCGCCCCGGCCTCCTTTGCGCCGCCGACGGCGCCCGCCGCGTCCGCGACCCAGCCCTACGTTCCGCCGGCCTACACGCCGCCCCCCTACGTTCCGCCGCCCGCCCCCGAAGCTCGCGGGTAGGGCCGGAGGCGTTCCGCCGGTCGCGGGGATCGCCTTTCGGGGGAAAGGTCCAGCGCGTCGCCCGCCTTCAGGCGGAGCGGGTGGGCGAAGACGAGCGCGCCGAGTCCGCAACGCTCGGAAACCGTCCGGCCGCCCGGGAGGTCGCGGACGAGAATGAAGCATTCCCGGGGCGCGGCGACGGCGCGGCCGTTGTGGCGGGGTCCGCACCCCGCCACGGCGAGGCGGCGGAGCGTCAGCGAGCCGAAGAGGACTTCGATGCGCTCGCGGCCGGAGGCGGTGCGCGAGTAGACGCCCCACGCGCGGCCGAGCGACCAGAAGCACGAGAACGCGCCGGGCAGGCGCGGCGCGAAGCCGATCTCGCCGCGGGTCATGTCGTAATGGAAGCCGGAGAACGCCTGCAGCATCCCGTAGGCCGCCATCGCTCGGGCGTAGTTCGAGCCGCACTCGATCTCGTTCCACGGGTTGCGCTTGGCGCCGTCGTAGCGCGCGCGGATCGCAGCGGCGACGGTTTCCGCCTCGCGCACGAGACCCCTCCACGCGAGATGCGTCGCGAACGCCCACTCGAAGCCGGTCATGCACTCGCTGTGGTAGGGGATCGGAATGACGGGCTTGCGCCGTCCCTTCGGCCACGAGACCATCGCGGTGCCGGCCTCGTCGTCCGCCGCGAAGACGCGCCAGACGTTCGCCGCCTCGCGCATCGAGGACTTGAAGTTGTGGCGGAAGATCGCGCGGAGCGTGGCGTCGACGCGACGGGTGGAGAGCCAGTCGTAGACGTCGAGTCCGTAGAGCTTGTCCCAGAGAAGCCCGAGAAGCGCGTCGATGGAGAGCCCGCCGCCGATCTGGTATTTGACTTCGCGGTGTTCGGCGTCCCAGTAGCGCTCGACCGCTTCGTCCCCGAAGCGGCGCAGTCCGGCGAGGCCGGAGGGTGGACCATCGACGGGTTCGCCGGCGTAGTATCGACCGTTGAAGAGGTGCTTTTCCGTCCATTTCCGGCCGCGGAAGAACATCAGCGCGCATTCGTTTCCGAAGGCGCGCTCGCCGACGGCATGCGCCATCAGGGCGGCGGCGCGGAGCGCATAGAGGTAGAGGACTTCGAGCCAGGCGGTCGGACCGAAGATCTCCATGTCGAGCGTGTGGTGCTGGCGGCCCGTGAGGACGCCGGACCGGTCGGGATCCCAGCGGTCGGGGTTCCTCGGCGACCAGGCGTAGGAGATCGCCTTTTTCGCGGCGGGCCAGACGGAGCGCAGCCACGCCGTGTCGCCCGAGACGCGCCACTCGCGGAAGGTCTTGAGGACCTCGCCCATCGTGCCGTCGACGCACGGGCGGAACCACGGCGAGCGGCGCGCGCGGACGCCCTGGGGGAGCGCCTGGCGGAAGAGAAGTCCGCCGTCGGGGGCGAAGTTGTACTTGAACTGCTGTTCGCGCATCGAGCGCGCGAGGTCGGGGAACAGCAGCGCCGTCGCCTGCTCGTAGTTCCAGACGTGCTGGCAGGAGCCCTCGCAGGAGCCGACCTTCGCGGCAACGCCCTCCCAGCCCCAGAGCGCGCCGTCGGGGAGGCGGAGGACCGTCGGCGACACGAGGACGGAGAGCGTCTCGGCCGCGCCCTCGCGCGAGGCGGGCGGGATCGTCGTGCGGCGGTGGATCGCGTCGCGGAACGCGAAGACCTGCGCGCGCGTCTCGGCGAGGCCGCGCAGGAGACGCGCGGCGGCGTCCGCCGCGCCGGCGCAGAGCGCCTCCGCGTAGTAGTTGCGCCAGAGGTTGCGCGCGACGCCGTCGCGCCTCATCGCCTTCGCGAGCGCGGCGGGGTCGGTCCAGTCGTTCGTGCGGTTCGGGACGAACCACGAGACGACGAAGCGGACGGTGCGCGACTCGCCGGGCGCGAGGCGGAACCGCGCGGCGAGGAGGCCCGCGTCCCCCTTCGCGCCGGGGCCTGGGTAGCGTCGGTCGCGGAAGGGGCCGGGCGCGTTGAGGTCGTGCCAGTAGACCTCGCGCCGGTCGCACCACGCGCCGCGGAAGAGGGACGTTTGGCGGGAGACCTCGACGGGCGTGCCGCCCGTCGGGGCACCCGCCGGCGCGTCGAGCGTGAGGGCGATCTCGCCGTAGTCGGTGGAGTCCGCGGGCGCGGCGTTGCGGTGGAGGAGGATGGGGCGGCCGGCGCGGCGCAGGACGCGAGAGGAGGCGGCGGCGCCGGACCAGGGGGAGGCGAGGCAGCCGACGGCGGAGAAGACGAGCGGCTCGCGGGCGCGGTTGCGGAGCGTGATCTCGAAGACGGCGCAGGGGAGCGACGACACGTCCGAGCGGCCGGGGACGAACGGGCTCCAGGCGGTCAGGGTGGCGTCGCCGGGGAAGCGCGGGTCGCGGAAGGACCACTCGCCGACGGGGAACTCGCCGCGGAGCGAAACGGTGCGGAAGTGCGGCAGGCCGCAGAGCGAGTCGGCATCGGGACCGTAGCCGAAGCCGGCGAAGGGCGTGTCGCCCGCGCCGGAGAGCTCGCCCGCGAAGTTGCCGTGGAGGATGCGCGCGTCGACCACGCCGCCGCCCTCGCGCTCGGTGCGGACGGCGAAGTGCGAGAGGCCGTTGCGGACGCCCTTCGCGGGGCGGTTGAAGACCTCCCACTCGGCCAGGTCGCCGTTGCCGGCGAGGCCGATGCAGCCGGCTCCGATTCCGCCGACGGGGAACGACACGGCGCGCAGTTTGTCTCCGGAAAGCTCCATGGCCGCGATTCTACCACGGCGCGGGCCGCGGAACAAGGTTCGCGCGCCCGCCCGCGCGAGCCGAATTTTTCCGGCTTGTTTTCGCGGGCGGGAAGGCGTATAATCCCGCGCAACTTTTTCACCCCACCCGGAAACGGATCCTCCACCGCCATGGAACAGATTCTCAAAAGCCTCATCCTCATGGGCGTCGGCATGGGAACGGTCTTCGCGTTCCTCGTCCTCCTCGCCTTCGTTCTCGCGGGCTCCGCCCACGTCGTGCCGAAGCTCTCCTTCATGATGCCCGACCCGGAGCCCGCCAAGCCCAAGGCCCCCGCCCCGAAGTCCGACGACGGTGCTTCGATCGCGCTTGCGCTTGCGGCAGCGCTCCGCCGCCGCGGCTGAACCGCCACTTCCCGACGGCATGGTGTCCGAACTCCCCCAGACGCGAGACTCCGCTTCGCACCTGTCCTTCGCGGACCAGGTGAATCGGGGCGCGTTCTACACGCCGGACCGGTATGTCGCGCTTGTCGGGGAATGGCTCGTGAAACACGGTGTCGCGACGGACTGCACGATTCTCGAGCCGTCCTGCGGCTATGGTGCCTTCTTCGCTTTGAACCGTTGGATGCCGGATGCACGGTTCATCGGCAACGACATCGATCAGGGCGCGGTCGCCATCGCCAAGACGCGCTTCCCGTTCATCGAAATCCGCAACGTCAACGCACTCCTCGACGTGTCACGCGCACGATATGGTCTCCTTCCGGACGAACGACTGTGCATCGTGGGTAATCCGCCGTGGAACGACACTACGTCGCAGATCCGCCAGAGCATTAAGACCGCGCGTACGCCGATGGATCCGGACGTGGCATCCCGCGATCTCGGGCTGTCGTCGCTCCTCGCCTACGCGAAACTCCGGGCGGACTTTGTCGCCGTTCTGCATCCGCTTTCCTATCTCGTCAAGAAACCGAACTTCAACGCTGCTCGCGCTTTCTTCTGGAACTACGAATTGCTCGAATGTCTCGTGTTCAGCAGTCAGCGATTCTCGGACACATCCCGCTCCAGTGGTTTCCCGGTTGTCGTCGCGCTCTACCGTCGCGCGCCTCACATGGCGGGACTCCGCTACGAGGATGTGCTCGTGCGGACGTTCACGACCGAAGAAGGCGACACGTTCCGCTTATGCGACCGCGACTACATCGACTCGTTCGCGAACAAGTATCCAACGGCGGAGCGCTACTCTCCGGAAATCCTTTTCTACACGATGCGCGACGTGAACGCACTAGCCCGGAGTCGGACGTTCATCACCGAGCGTTGCGCCAACGCAGTGGACGTCGATCCTGCCAAACTCGACTGGTACTGCTACGTCGATGTGTTCAAGTCCATCGCCTCCCCACCGTATTGGATGGGCAATCTCAACGTTCCGCTCGTCGCTTCCGATTTTCCGGGCGTCGCTTCGTCGTTTCGCCGAATCTCACTCTACAACCACCCCGAGGTCTTCGGCCCACGTCCTGCGCCGTCCGAATCCGACTGGGCAGTTGCTCGCGCCTATATTCTCGACGCCATTTCATTTCGTCCCCACATAACAAGAGGAAACTCACATGCCTAGCACACCATTCAATACAGTTCGCGTTAATGATGCGGCCCAGCGCCTTTGGGCTGTCCTACCGTTAACTTCGCCGACCGGCAAGGTTCGCGTCAAGCGCCGTTCTCATTTCGACGAATACGGACAACCCGTCGCTGCGTGTGCGGAATCGCTTGTGCAGTCCAACTACATTGAGTGGCAGATTGGCTACGATCTTCTCGCTACTTCGGAGAATGCTGCGGCGACAACGCTTTCTGATCGGACGTTTGTGAATTCAAAGGAGCGACCGGAGACAAAGCATCCCTATGAACTCTCCGAACTGCTTTTCCATGCGCATCGGTTTGGTTGGGTCAACAATGATGCGCTTCGTGCGCTCGTCGCATCGGTCTCCGCGGTGTCGGATGGCGATCTTCTCGACGTTCGATCCGACATGGCCGTCCTCCGTTCTCATCCCGTCGAAACAGAGATCAACGGAGTCTCCTTCTGGAAAATGGAGGTGCGTTATCCGCTTCTTGTCCACCGTTTTGGCGACTACGAAATCTACGCGGAAGTGACGAATCGTGAAAAACAGCGAGGTGTCGGGCTCCAGCCGATGCTCTACGTTTGCATCCCTCTCTCGAATCTTGAGTTCGATGAATCGCCGTTTGGACGCACGGCCAAGCCAAAAGAGAAGTGTCGTTGGATTGTGGGCCCTGCAGAAGCGCCGCTACTCCTTGAGCTTTTCCGCATTTTCGGCATGCTTTCTGATCGGCATCGTCACGACACGCTTGCTATTCTTCGCACTCTTTTTCCCGACGTTCCTTGACGCCGCGGCCAACTCCCTTTCAAACCCAAACACCCACAAGCCATGGCCAAAAAGCAAATCAAAGTGATGTGCACCGCGTTCCGCGACGGATTCCAGTCCGTCATCGGCGCGCGCGTCTTCTCCAAGGACTTCATGCCCGCCGTCAAGGCGGCCTACGACGCCGGCATCCGCTGGTTCGAGGCGGGCGGCGGCGCCCGCTTCCAGGCGTGCTACTTCTACTGCCAGGAGGACGCCTACGACGTCATGGACGAGTTCCGCCGCACCTGCCCCGACGCGGACCTGCAGACGCTCTCCCGCGGCGTGAACGTCGTCGGCCTCGACTCGCAGCCCTCCGACATGATCAAGCTGCACGCCGAGACGTTCAAGAAGCACGGCATCTCCTCGATCCGCAACTTCGACGCGCTCAACGACGTGAACAACCTCAAGTGGTCCGGCCAGTGCATCCACGACGCCGGCCTCGCGCACGAGGTCGTCGTGACGATGATGGGACTGCCCCCCGGCGTCGACAACCAGGGCACCCACACGCCCGCGTTCTACGCCTCGCGCGTGCAGCAGATCATCGACGCGAAGATCCCCTTCGACCGCCTCTGCTTCAAGGACGCCTCCGGCACCTCCACCCCCACCACGGTCCGCGAGACGATGAAGGAGGCCCGCAAGGTCCTCGAGAAGGCCTTCCCCGGCAAGCACGTCCACATCCAGTTCCACTCCCACGAGACGGCCGGCAACGGCATCGCCTGCTACCTCGCGGCGCTCGAGGGCGGCGCGGACGGCCTCGACCTCTCGATGACGCCGATGTCCGGCGGCACCTGCCAGCCCGACATCATCACGATGTGGCACGCGCTCGACGGCGACGACCGCTTCGAGCTCGAGGGCATCGACATCGAGAAGGTCCGCAAGGCCGAGGCCGTCTTCAAGGAGCAGATGAAGGACTACTTCCTCCCGCCGGAGGCGATGTCCGTGAGCCCCGCGATCGTCTGGTCCCCGATGCCCGGCGGCGCCCTCACCGCCAACACGCAGATGCTGCGCGACTTCGGCATGATGGACAAGTACGACGCGATGATCGCCGAGATGTACGACTGCGTCCGCCTCGGCGGCTTCGGCACCTCCGTCACCCCGGTCTCGCAGTTCTACGGCCAGCAGGCGCTCAACAACGCCATGTTCGGCAAGTGGAAGAAGATCGCCCCCGGCTACGGCAAGATGGTCCTCGGCTACTTCGGCAAGACCCCCGTCGCGCCCGACCCGGAGATCGTCAAGATCGCCTCCGAGGCGCTGGGCCTGCAGCCCACCACCAAGACCGTCCTCGAGATCAACAACGCCGACCCGAAGAAGGGCCGCGCCGCCGCCGAGAAGATGCTCAAGAACGCCGGGCTCCCGGTCACGGACGAGAACGTCTTCATCGCCGCCTCCTGCCTCGAGAAGGGCATCGCCTTCCTCAAGGACCCCTCCAAGGCCCCCAATGGCGTCCGCAAGAACGCGGCCGAGGCGGCCCCCGCCGCCGGCGGCGCCGCGGGCGGCAAGGACTTCACCGTCACCGTGAACGGCAAGGCCTACGGCGTCTCCTTCGGCGCGGACGGCCAGGCCACGGTGAACGGCCAGGCCTGCACCTATTCGGTGAAGGACGGCCTCGCCGCCCCCGCCGCGGCCGCCCCCGCGGCCGGCGGCGCCGGCGAGCCCTTCAAGGCGCCGATGCCCGGCCTCGTGCTGCGCATCACCGCGCAGAGCGGCGCGCAGGTCGCCGAGGGCGACGAGGTGCTCGTCATGGAGTCCATGAAGATGGAGATGCCGATGAAGGCCACCAAGGCCGGCACGGTGACCCTCTCCGTGAACCAGGGCGACAAGATCAACGCGGGCGACACGCTCTTCACCGTCGCCTAACACGGAAGCCCCCCTTGCGGGGGCCGCGAGGCCGGCGAGGCCGGCCTCGCGACCCCGCGGGCGGACTTGAAAAGACAAGGATCGAACGAACATGAAGTACACCTCTCTTCTCGCGTGCTCCGCGCTGCTCGCGGCGGCGGCCCTGCCGTCCTTCGCGCAGGACGACGCCGGGCTCGCCGAGCCCGCGCCCGCCGTCGTGGCGGAGGCGCCCGCCGAGGCCGAGGACACGAACCCCGACACCATGTCCAAGGCGCAGCTCGCCGAGCGCGCCGCCGGCATGTGGCAGGATTCCGGCATCTACGGCTTCCTCACCGCCGAGCCCCGCGACTGGGCGGTCGACACCCGCGCCACCGGCGTCGGCGAGATCGACGCCGCCGGACCGAAGTACGACAAGGACGGCAACACCACCCCCGCCGCGCTCGTCGGCGAGGACGGCGCGCTGCACTACGGCGTCACGACCGGCTACTACGACGCGAACGGCAAGTTCATCAAGGGCCACCCCGTGCACATGCTCTTCGGCATGCCCTACGGCCTGGGCCAGTTCCTGATGATCTTCGTGTGCGTGTTCCTGATCTACCTGGCGTTCGTCAAGGGCTTCGAGCCCCTGCTGCTCTTCCCGATCGGCATGGGCGGCCTGCTCGCGAACATCCCGCTCGCGGGCGTCACCACGCCCACGATGATGACCGGCGGCCTGATCGTGAACGGCGGCCTGCAGATGGTCGGCGGCCAGGTCACGGCCGGCGGCTTCCTCTCCTGCATCTTCCAGGCGGGCATCGACACGGGCCTCTTCCCGATCCTCATCTTCTTCGGCGTCGGCGCCATGACGGACTTCGGCCCGCTCATCGCCAACCCGAAGATGCTGCTCCTCGGCGCGGCCGCGCAGCTGGGCATCTTCTCCGCGCTCATCGGCGCGGTGGTGCTCGACCAGTTCGTGCCCGGCATCCACTTCACGCTCGAGCAGGCGGCGTCGATCGGCATCATCGGCGGCGCGGACGGCCCGACCTCGATCTGGCTCACGACCAAGCTCGCGCCCGACCTCATCGGGCCGATCGCCGTGGCGGCCTACAGCTACATGGCGCTCGTGCCGGTCATCCAGCCGCCGCTCATGAAGCTCTGCACGACCGAGGCCGAGCGCAAGATCCACATGAAGCAGCTGCGGCCCGTGAAGAAGATCGAGAAGGTCGTCTTCCCGCTCACGGTCGTCATCCTCTGCGGCCTCCTGCTCCCGAGCGCCGTGCCGCTCATGGGCGCCCTGATGTTCGGCAACATCGCGCGCGAGAGCGGCGTCGTGGACCGCCTCAGCGACACGATGCAGAACGCGCTCATCAACATCGTGACGATCCTGCTCGGCATCTCCGTGGGCTCCAAGCTCGCGGCCGAGAAGTTCGTGACGGGCCAGACCGCGGGCATCATGATCCTGGGCGTCGTCGCGTTCGGCATCGGCACCGTGGGCGGCCTGTTCATGGCGCGCCTCATGAACCTCTTCGTGAAGGAGAAGGTCAACCCGCTCATCGGCTCGGCGGGCGTCTCGGCGGTGCCGATGGCGGCGCGCGTGTCGAACAAGGTCGGCCTCGAGGCGGACCCGACGAACTTCCTGCTGATGAACGCCATGGGCCCGAACGTGGCGGGCGTCATCGGCTCGGCCGTCGCGGCGGGCCTGCTCTTCCGCATGCTCGGCCAGGGCTAGCGCCCCGGGCGCTTTTCGCGAACGGGCGCGGGCGGCGATGCCGTCCGCGCCCGTTCCGTTGTCCGGAAGCGCGCCCTAGCCGCGGGAGCCGTAGTTGCGCTCGATCCAGCGGCGATAGTCGCCGGTGCGGACCGAGTCGACCCACCCGGGGTTCTCGAGATACCAGCGCACGGTCTGCTCGAAGCCGTTCTCGGCGGTATAGGCCTGCGTCCAGCCGAAGTCGCCCTCGAGCTTCGAGCAGTCGATCGCGTAGCGGCGGTCGTGGCCGAGGCGGTCGGCGACATGGGTGATCAGGCTCTCGCGCGGCGCGCCGGAGGGCAGGGGAGGGGCGAGGCGGTCGACGAGGGCGCAGATGCGCGTCACGACGTCGATGTTCGTGCGCTCGTTGCGGCCGCCGACGCAGTAGGTCGAGCCGGCCTCGGCGCGCGCCATCACGGTCCAGATGGCCGTGCAGTGGTCCTCGACGTGGAGCCAGTCGCGGACGTTGAGGCCCTCGCCGTAGACGGGGAGGGGCTTGCCCTCGAGCGCGTTGAGGACCATGAGCGGGATCAGCTTCTCCGGGAACTGGAACGGGCCGTAGTTGTTCGAGCAGTTCGTGATCGTGACCGGGAGGCCGTAGGTGTCGTGGAACGCGCGGACGAGGTGGTCGCTGCTCGCCTTCGACGCCGAATACGGGCTGTGCGGCGCGTAGGGCGTCGTCTCGGAGAAGAAGCCCGTCGGCCCGAGCGAGCCGAAGACCTCGTCCGTCGAGACGTGGTGGAAGAGCGAGAGCTTCGGCCCGCGCTCGCGCGCGGCCTGGAGGAGGTTGAACGTGCCGACGATGTTCGTCTGCACGAAGTCGTCGGGCGCGACGATCGAGCGGTCGACGTGGCTCTCGGCGGCGAAGTGCGCGACGGCGTCGATGTCGTATCTCTCCATCGCCTCGCGCACCGCGGCCGCGTCGCGGATGTCGGCGTGGAGGAAGACGTAGCGGTCGCCGAAGTCGGCGGCGACGTCGGCGAGGCTCTCCGGGTTGCCGGCGTAGGTGAGCGCGTCGAAGTTGACGATGCGTCCCTTGAAGTCCGTCTTCGAGAGGACGTGGCGGATGAAGTTCGAGCCGATGAAGCCGGCGCCGCCGGTGACGAGGAGGTTCTGGAACGTGCGCATGGGGGAAATGGTAGCAGAAGGGGTTCGTCGTTGCAACGCGCTTGCCGCGGGGCGGCGGGGCGTGGTAGTCTCGTCGCATGCGTCTTCGTCCTCCTTCCCGTCGGTCGATCCGCCGCACGCTGCTCACGGCGGCGCTCGCGCTCGCCGCGCTCGCCGCGGCTGTCGCGGTTGCGTTCGCGGTCTCGTGGGCGTGCATCGACGCGCCGCTCGCGGCGGCGGATCGCTATCCGGAGGGCGTCGTGCTGCGCGACCGCGAGGGGACGGAGCTGCGGGCCACGCTCGGCCCGGGCGACGTCGACTGCCGTCCGCTGCGCGCCGTTCCGCGCGACTGGTGGATCGCCAGGGCGATCGTCGCGAGCGAGGACAAGCGCTTCTACCGCCACGGCGGCGCGGATCTCCGCGCGCTCGCCCGCGCGCTCGCCCAGAACCTCTCGAGCGGCCGGCGCGTCTCGGGCGCGAGCACCCTCACCGAGCAGACCGTGCGCCTCGTCGAGCCGCACCCGCGCACGCTGCGCTGGAAGTGGGTCGAGCTCGTCCAGGCGCTCAAGACGGAGCGCGCCCGTTCGAAGGACTGGATCCTTGCGCAGTATCTCGACCGCGCGCCGTTCGGCGCGAACTACGTCGGCATCGCCGCCGCCGCGCGCGGATGGTTCGACAAGCCGCCGGACGACCTCTCGCTCGGCGAGGCGGCGCTGCTCGCCGGCATCGTCCAGGCGCCGACGCGCTTCCGCCCCGACCGCCACATGGACCGCGCGGTGAAGCGCCGCGACTACGTCCTCGACCGCATGGAGGCGCTCGGCCTCGCGACGCCGGAGCAGGTCCGCGCCGCGCGCGCCGCCGCGCCCGCGCTGCGCCGAGGTCGCCGCCCGTTCCGCGCGCCGCACTACTGCGACTGGGCGCTGCGCGCGCTCGTGCCGGAGGGCGCGCACGACGCGACCCTGCCGCTCGACCCGCGCGCGCAGACCATCGCCGAGCGCGCCGTCGCGCGCCGCGCCGCGTCGCTCGGGGCCGACTGCGCCGCGGTCGTCCTGGACCCCGCCACGGGCGACGTGCGCGCGATGGCGTGCTCGGGCGACTGGCTCCGCGACCCGGAGGGGCAGTTCAACACCGCGCTCGCGCCGCGCCCCGCCGGCTCGACGCTGAAGCCCTTCCTCCTCGCCCGCGCGCTCGAGCGCGGGCTCGTCGCGCCGACCGAGGCGCTGCCCGACGTCCCGCTCGCCTTCGGCACGTTCCTCCCCGCCAACTTCGGCGGCGGGCACCGGGGCGTCGTCCGGGCCGACGAGGCGCTCGTCCTCTCGCTCAACCTGCCGTTCTACGAGGTCGTGCGGCGGCTCGGCCCGGCCGACGCGATGGCGACGCTGCGCGGGCTCGGGCTCGCGGGCGTGGACGACGACCCCGCCGCGCACGGCCTCGGCCTCGCCGTCGGCAACCTCGACGTCTCGCTCCTCGCGCTCGCGCGAGCCTACGGGCGGCTCGCCGCCGCCGCGCCGACGAACCCCGCGTGCTGGCTCGTCTCCGACGTCCTCTCCGGCGAGGAGCGGTCGATGGCCGCGCTCGGGCACGTCGCGGACGCGGAGCTGCCGCGCGCGGCGTGGAAGACCGGGACGTCGGCCGCGTTCCGCGACGCGTGGACCGCGCTCTGGACGCCGGAGGAGGTCGTCGCCGTGCGCTGCGGGCACCGCGCGTGGCGGTTCGGCGACCGGAGGATCGTCGGCGCCGAGGCCGCGGCGCCGGTCGCGTGGGAGATCTTCCGAGCGCTGCATCCGGACGGCTCCGCGCCGTGGTTCGACGCGCCGCCGCCGGGGCTCGTCCGGCGCGAGGTCTGCGCGCTCACGGGCCTGCCGCCCTCGCCCGACTGCCCGGAGAGGCGCGAGGCGTGGGCCCTCGAGGGGCGCACCTCCGCGCGGCCGTGCGCGGTGCACGTGCGCGACGCCGACGGCGCCGTGCGCGCGCGCTGGCCGGCTGCGGTGCAGGCGTTCCTCGACCGCGACGCGCCGCCCGCTCTGCGCATCGCGCGTCCCTCCGACGGCACGACGCTGCGACTCCCGGGCGAGCCGCCGTGGCGCGTCTCGTGCGCCGGCCCCGGCGCGCCCGCCGGCGCGACGCTCTGGTGGACCGTGGACGGCGTCCCGGCCGGCTCCCAGCCCGCCTCCGAGCCCTTCGCCGCGGAAATCCGCGCGCCCGGCCCGCACCGCGTCGGCTGCTGCACCGCCGGCGGCGCCGAGGCGAACGTCTCGTTCGAGGTCGAGGCGGTCTCCGCTGCGCTCTAGCGCACGAGGGCGGCGAGGTCGGACCAGGAGCGGGCGCGGAGGACGGGCGCCGAGGCGCCCGGGGGCGGGGCCCAGGCGCGGTTCCACGGGCGCTCGAAGACGGCGTAGGGGCACAGGCGCGAGCGCGCGAGGACGTCGAGCGCCGCGGGGGCGTCCTCGACGGCGAGGCCGAAGCCCATCTCCGCGAGGGCGGGGAAGGGGACGACGCCCGGCGCGGCGGGGTCCGGGAAGCGCGCGTACTTGTCAACGTGCAGGACGGGCACGCCGGCGAGGCCGCGCTCGGCGAGCCAGCGCGCGGAGTCGGCGGCGGCGCTGACGGGGCGGCCGGTGACGACGACGGGCTCGTGCCCCGCGGCGATCCACGCGCGCAGCGCGGCGCAGGCGCCGGGGATCTCGGGGATGGAGAGGAGCTTCTCGGCGTGGAAGCGGTCCATGAAGAGGCGATACTCGGCGTCGGAGAGGCCGAGCGACTCGTGCAGGTCGAAGTGGACGGACCTCCCGGGCTCGGGGTCCTTGCCGAACTCGGCCCGCGCGAAGCGCTCGAGCTCGGCGAAGGTCTCGCAGAGCACGTCGTCGAAGTCGAGGTAGACCTTCATGCGGACTAGCCCCAGGTGGCGCGCTGGAAGTCGTCGATCTCCGCCTCGATGCCGGCGACGGTCTGGTGCGCGAGCAGCCGCGAGGCGTATTGGCGGCACTGCGGGACGGTGAGGCGCGCGACGAGCTCCTGGCACTTGGGGATCTGCGCCGGCTCGAGCGAGAAGGTGCGCACGCCGAGCCCGACGAAGAAGGGCAGGTAGCGCGGGTCGCGCCCCATCTCGCCGCACACGGCGCACGGGATGCCGTGGCGCGCGGCGGCCCCGGCGGCGATGCGGATCGCCCGGAGGACGGCGGGATGGTGCGGCACGTAGTTCGGCGCGACGGCGGCGTTGGTGCGGTCGACGGCGAGCGTGTACTGGATCAGGTCGTTCGTGCCGATCGAGAAGAAGTCGCACTCCTCGGCGAGGGCGTCGGCGATGCCGATCGCGGCGGGGACCTCGATCATCGCGCCGATCCACGGGTCGTGCATCGGGCGGTCCCCGAGCTCCGTGTGGAGCGCGGCGAGGCAGGTCTCGACGCGTTCGCGCGCGGCGCGGAACTCCTCCACCGACGAGATCATCGGGAACATGATCGAGACGTCGTCTCGCCCCGCCTCCTGCATCGCGCGCAGGATGGCGCGCAGCTGCTGGTCGAAGACGTCCGGGAACTTGAGCGAGAGGCGGATCGAGCGGAGGCCGAGCGCGGGGTTCTCCTCCTTCTCCTTGTAGAGGTAGGGCACGCCCTTGTCGCCGCCCGCGTCGAGCGTGCGGAACGTGACGGGCCGGCCGGGCATGCGCTCCAGGACGCGGCGGTAGATCGCGAGCTGGTCGTTCTCGGAGGGGAGCGACGGCCGCATCAGGTAGGGGAACTCGGTGCGGTAGAGGCCGACGCCGGCGGCGTGCGCGTCGACCGCGGCGTCGAGGTCCGCGAGGAGGTTGATGTTCGCCTCGAGGCGGATCGTCTCTCCGTCGCGCGTGGCGGTGTGGTCCGAGGCGGGGCGGGCGAGGCGGAAGTCGGCGGCCTCGTCGCGCGCGCGGTTGCGGAAGCGGCGTTCGAGCGCCTCGTCGGGGTGGACGTAGAGCGTCTCGTTGGCGCAGTCGAGGATCGCGCGCTCGCCGTCCGGGAGGCGAAGCGGGTCGCGCGTCTTGACGATGAGCGTGGGGATGCGCAGCGAGCGGACGAGCAGCGAGACGTGCGCGGTGGCGCCGCCGGCGCAGAGCACGATGCCCGCGGCGCGGTCGCGCGCGACGCGCAGGACGTCCGAGGGGAGCATCTTCTCCGCGACGACGATCGACGCGGCGCGCGTCTCGTCGGCCTTCCACGGGTCGGCGTCCGTCGCCGCCTCGAGGAGGCGCAGCGCGAGGTCCTCGACGTCGCGCGCCTTCTCGCGCAGATACTCGGTGTCGGACGCCTCGAAGAGCGCGATGAAGTCGGAGGCGACGCGCGCGATGGCGTCGGCGAGCGGAACGCCCTCGTCGGAGGCGAGCTTGGCGATGCGGCCGGCGAAGCTCTCGTCGTGCAGCATCATCACGTCCGCGTCGAGCAGCATCGACGCCGCCTCGGGGATGCGCTTGTCGAGGTCGGCGGCGAGGACGCGGAGGCGCTCCTCGACGATGCGGACCGCCTCGTCGAGCGAGCGGACGGCGGGCGGGCGCGGGGCGCCCTCGCCGCCGCCCGCCGGGGCGAGCGAGAGCTTCGCCTTCGCGACGCGGACCGGGCCCATCGCCCAGCCGTTGGAGACGGCGGAGCCGCGGAAGGCCATCTGCTCGGTCGGGACGAGGACGCCGGAGCGCGCGGCGATCGCGGCGGCGGCCGCGGCGCCGTGCTCGGCGAGGAGCAGCGCGCCGGCGCTCTGGATCGCGTCGGCCATCTCGGAGGCCTTGAGGCGGGCGGCGGAGATCTCCTCGGCGAGGAACGGGTGGCCGGTGCGGCGGTAGAGCGCGACGACGCCGATGCGCTCGCGGCCGCGCAGGAGCGGGATGCCGAGGAACGTCTGCGTGTCGCCGTCGGGGAAGTTGGGGTGCGAGACGTAGCCGCGCATCGACGAGGCCATCTCGGTGTAGATGGGTCGGCGCTCCGCGAGGGCGCGGCCGGCGAGGCCCTCGCCGAGCTTCACGACGATCGTCGCCTTGCCGAACATCGGGAAGCCGAGCGCGGCGCGCATCGAGAGCGAGTTCGCCTCCTCGTCGTAGAGGTAGAGCGCGGCGCGGTCGGCCTTGAAGGTCTTCGCGAACAGGGCCACCGTCGCGTCGAGGTAGGCGCGCGAACCGCCGCGGACCTCCGGGAGGGAGGCGTCGGAGGCGTCGCCGGCGGACGCCGGGGCGAGGGGTTCGGCGGGGGGTGGCATGTGCGTTTCGTCCGCCCGGTCGGCGGAGGGGGCGCGCATTCTAGCAGAAGGGCTCCCCGTTGTCATTCAAAAAGACGACGCCGCGAAGCGCTAGAGCGGATCCGACTATTCCTTGGCCGCCGGGACGGCGGCCGCACATTCTGTGAAACCGCGCTAGCGGATGGTCGCGTGGTATTCCTGCAGGGAGCGGACGGCGCCTTCGCCGTCGCGCGCGGTGCGGATGCCGCGGGCGGCCGCGAGGGCCGCGGCCGGGGTCGTGAGGTACGGGATGCGGCCCTTGATCGCGGCCTTGCGGATCGAGGCGTCGTCGGCGCGCGCGTCGCGGCGGCCGCTCGGCGTGTTGACGATCAGCTCCACCTCGCGGTTGGTGATGACATCGATCACGTTCGGGCGGCCTTCGCCGATCTTGGCGATGCGCTCGCAGGGCACGCCCTTGCCCTCGAGGAACTTCGCGGTGCCCTCGGTCGCGAGGATGGTGCAGCCCAGGTCCGCGAAGCGCAGCGCCGCCTCGGCGGCGTCCGGCGCCTTGTCGGAGAGCGAGAAGAGCACCTTGCCGATCTCGGTCGGGAGCGGCAGCCCCGCGGCCTCCTGGCTCTTGAAGTAGGCCAGGCCGAAGGTGTTGGCCATGCCGAGCACTTCGCCCGTGGAGCGCATCTCGGGCCCGAGGACGGGGTCGACCTCCGGGAACTTCTCGAACGGGAGGCACGCCTCCTTGACGCCGTAGTACGGGATGCGCTTCTCCTTGAGGCCGAGCGAGGCGATGGTCTCGCCGAGCATGAGGCGCGTCGCGAGGCGCGCCATCTGCGTGCCGCAGACCTTGGAGACGAGCGGGACGGTGCGCGAAGCGCGCGGGTTGGCCTCGATGACGTAGACCTTGCCGTCCTCGATCGCGAACTGCATGTTCATGAGGCCGACGACCTTGAGCTCCTGCGCGATGCGGCGCGTGTAGTCGAGGATCGTCGCGCGCTGCATCGGCGGGATGGAGACGGGCGGCAGGACGCACGCCGAGTCGCCGCTGTGCACGCCCGCGAGCTCGATGTGCTGCATCACGGCGGGGATGAAGACGTCCTTGCCGTCGCTGAGCGCGTCGGCCTCGCACTCGAGCGCGTGGTGCAGGAAGCGGTCGAGGTAGAGCGGGCGGTCGGGCGTGACCCCGACGGCCATCGCGACGTATTCGCGGAGCATCTGCTCGTCGTAGATGACCTCCATGCCGCGGCCGCCGAGGACGAAGCTCGGACGGATCATGAGCGGGTAGCCGATCTCGCCGGCGGCCTTGAGCGACTCCGCGAGGTCCGCCGCCATGCGCGACTCGGGCATCGGGATGCCGAGCTTGTCCATGATGGCGTGGAACTGGTCGCGGTCCTCGGCCGCCTCGATGGAGTCGACGGACGTGCCGAGCACGTTGCAGCCGGCGTCCTTGAGGCCGCGCGCGAGGTTGAGCGGGGTCTGGCCGCCGAACTGGACGATGACGCCCAGCGGCTTCTCGGCCTCGTAGATCTGCAGCACGTCCTCGAGTGTGACGGGCTCGAAGTAGAGCTTGTCCGAGGTGTCGTAGTCGGTCGAGACGGTCTCCGGGTTGCAGTTGACCATGATCGTCTCGTAGCCGGCCTCGCGCAGCGCCATCGCGGTGTGGACGCAGCAGTAGTCGAACTCGATGCCCTGGCCGATGCGGTTCGGTCCGCCGCCGAGGATCATCACGCGCCCCTTGGTCGCGCGATGATCGGTCTGACGGTCTGACGGTCTGACGGTCTGACGGTCCGACGAAGTCCCGTTGTAGGTCGAGTAGTAGTATTCCGCATTCTCGACGCCCGAGACGGGAACGGCGTCCCACGTCTCGACGCAGCCGAGTTCGGTGCGGCGCTTGCGGATCGCCTTCTCGTCCACGCCGAGCAGCTGCGCGAGATACTTGTCGGAGAAACCATCCTTCTTCGCCTTGATCAGGAGGTCGTCCTGCAGCATCGCCCCGCGATGCTGCAGGATGATCTCCTCTTCTTCCACCAGCTCGCGCATCTGCTGCACGAAATACGCCTTGACGCCCGTGAGCTCGAAGATCTGCTCGTCCGTGGCGCCCTTGCGCAGCGCCTCGTACATCTGGAAGTGGCGCTCGGAGGAGGGCGTCGCGAGCAGCTTCAGGAGCTCGTCGAGGGACTTCTCGTGGAAGTCCTTGGCGAAGCCGAGGCCCGCGCGGCCGCGCTCGAGCGCGCGGATGGCCTTCTGAAGAGTCTCCTTGTAGGTCTTGCCGATCGACATCACCTCGCCGACGGCCTTCATCTGCGTGCCGAGCTTGTCCTCGACGCCGCGGAACTTCTCGAACGCCCAGCGCGCGAACTTCAGGACGACGTAGTCGCCGGAGGGCGTGTACTTCTCGAGCGTGCCGTCGCGCCAGTAGGGGATCTCGTCCATCGTCATGCCGCTCGCGAGCTTCGCGGAGACGAGCGCGATCGGGAAGCCGGTCGCCTTCGACGCGAGCGCGGAGGAGCGCGACGTGCGGGGGTTGATCTCGATGATGACGACGCGGCCCGTCTTCGGGTCGTGCGCGAACTGGACGTTGGTGCCGCCGATGACGCCGATCTTCTCGACGATGCGGAAGGCGTCGCGGCGGAGGCGCTCCTCGAGCGCCTTGTCGATCGTGAGGAACGGCGCGGCGCAGTAGGAGTCGCCCGTGTGGACGCCCACGGCGTCGATGTTCTCGATGAAGCAGACCGCGATCATCTGGTTCTTCGCGTCGCGGACGACCTCGACCTCGAGCTCCTCCCAGTTGAGGATGCTTTCCTCGATGAGGCACTGGTGCGTGAGCGAGGCGTCGAGGCCGCGGGCGCAGATCGTGCGCAGCTCCTCGACGTTGTAGCAGAAGCCGCCGCCGGCGCCGCCCATCGTGTAGGCGGGGCGGACGACGACCGGGAATCCGATCTGCTCCTTCACGAGCTTCTCGGCGGCCTCGACCGAGTGGACGATGCCGCTCTTGGGCGTCTCGATGCCGAGCTCGGCCATCGTCGCCTTGAAGACCTCGCGGTCCTCGCCGCGCTCGATCGCGTCGAGGTTGACGCCGATCACCTTCACGCCGTACTTGTCGAGGACGCCCTTCTTCGCGAGCTCCATCGAGAGGTTGAGGCCCGTCTGGCCGCCGAGGTTCGGCAGGAGCGCGTCGGGGCGCTCCTTGGCGATGATCTGCTCGAGGCGGTGCTCGTTGAGCGGCTCGATGTAGGTGGCGTCGGCCATGACGGGGTCCGTCATGATCGTGGCGGGGTTCGAGTTCACCAGCACGATCTCGTAGCCGCAGGCGCGAAGCGCCTTGCAGGCCTGGGTGCCGGAGTAGTCGAACTCGCAGGCCTGGCCGATGACGATCGGACCGGAGCCGATGATGAGGACCTTGTGGATGTCTTTGCGGGTGGCCATGGCGGAGGGGAGTTGAACGTTGAAAGGGTACAGTTGAAAGTCGGATGCCGGTAAGGGCCTCGGAGGAACGGAGCGGCGTTTCGCGCGCGTTCGGGGCGGGGATTATCCCAAAAACGCCCCCGCGCGGCAAGAAGTTTCGCGCGTGCGTTTTGCCGGTTGCGCCCGGGGCGGTCCGGTGCTACAATCGCGGCGTTGCGAACAACCCTTCCGCACAACCCGAAAACCACAACGACCATGAAAGACGTCCGTCCCGATTTCGCCAAGCTCGCCTCCACCCCGCGCTCCTTCCAGGACGCCGACCAGCGCCTCGTCGGCTGCCCGCCCGCCATCGCCATCACCCCCGTCGCCGACGGCCGCCCGTCGGCCTACGACTCCAACGTCGAGAAGACCTGGCGCATGGCCGAGAAGACCTACGACCTCATCCGCGAGCACGTCCGCTACCCCGACGGCACGCCCGTCCGCGTCGTCGTCGCGCCCGAGATCGTCTACGGCCCGCGCTCCGGCGCCCGCGCCCAGGCCTACTACGCCACGCAGAACGTCTGCGCCAACATCTGGGTCGCCCGCTCGTGGTGCTACTCCGACGAGCTCATGAGCGCCTGCCAGGGCATCGGCTCCTCCGAATGGCAGCAGTGCGCCTACGGCCTCAACCAGACCGACCGCCCCGGCGCCGTCTGGCTCAAGGCGTTCACCGCCGCGATGGACGAGAAGGAGCGCCCGATCTTCTGCATCTACAACCCCGACCTCGAGGACGAGAACGGCCCGCTCTGCGACTATGTCGCGACGCGCCTGCTGCGCTTCGCGCGCTGCGCGGCCGCCGTCGGCTACCTCCGCGGCAAGAACTTCCTCGGCGTCGGCGGCGTCGCGATGGGCATCATCGGCTCGGACCTGCGCCGCAACGTGATGCTCCACACCTTCGGCATGGGCTCCTGCTCGTTCGACATGTCGGGCCTGCACACTCGCATCGACGAGAAGTTCTACGACAACGACGAGCTGAAGCGCGCCTGCGAGTGGTTCAAGAAGACGTTCAAGATCGTCTACGGGAACAAGAACAACGGCAAGCTCCCGCGTCCGCTCCCCGAGGACGAGCTCATCCGCCAGTGCCTGCGCGAGACGCTCCTCGTGCGCGACCTCATGGTCGGCAACGCCAAGCTCGCGCGCCGCACGCCGTCCTGGGTGCCCGGCTACAAGCACGTCGAGTGGGCGCAGGGCTACAACGCCGTCGCCGCCGGCACGCAGGGCCAGCGCCAGTGGACGGACGGCAACCCGAACTTCGACGTCTGCGAGTCGATCCTCAACTCGATGGTCGACTGGAACGGCTTCCGCGCGCCCTACGTCGTCGCCACCGAGAACGACGGCAAGAACGGCATCGGCATGGCGGTCGGGCACCTGCTCTCCGGCGGCATGAGCCAGATGTTCGCCGACATCCGCACCAACTGGACGCCCGCCTCGATCAAGAAGGCGACCGGCACCGACGTCTCGAAGATCTGCCCCCGCGGCATCATCGACAAGCGCAACTCCGGCGCCGCCGCGCTCGAGTACGCCGTCGACCTCTACAAGATCGTCGGCTGCCCGAAGACGACCCCGATCCAGGACGTCATGGTCAAGCTCCGCGCGAGCGAGAAGGCGCAGCAGAAGCTCGCCGCCGAGATCGGCAAGAGCGTGACCTACATGGGCGCGGACCTCACCTACTTCCCGGGCGACGGCCTCTCCAGCCACTTCCGCACGCCCGGCGGGCTCCCGATGACGAGCTACCGCTACAACTGCGTCGGCGACACGATGACGTGCTCCGTCGTCGAGGGCGAGACGGTGGAGCTGCCGAAGGCGGTGGGCGACAAGATCGGCGCGATCACGGACCCGACGTGGCCCGAGACGCACTGGATGCCGCGCGGGATGACGTCGTTCGAATACATGAACCGCATCGGTCCGAACCACGACGGCAGCTCGCTAGGCCTCATCGGCGCGGACTTCCTCACCTTCAACGCGATGCTGCGCATCCCCGTGGACATGCACAACGTCGCCAAGGAGGACGTCTTCCGCCCGACGATGTGGGACCGCTTCGGCGGCGACGACTTCCGCGCCTGCGCCTACCTCGGCCCGGTGTACAAATGAGCGGGACGGTATCGAAGAAGGAGCGGTTCTTCGCCGCGTTCGACCGGCTGGGCGGGATGGTCTGCCCGGTCTGCGGCGGCGCGCTGCGCCGGTCCGGCGACAGTCTGGTCTGCGGATCGGGCCATTGCCTGAACGTGAGCCGGAAGGGCTCCGTGAACCTCCTCCCGGACTCCCGCGCCACGGACTATCCGGCGGCCCTGTTCGCCGCCCGGGGCCGGGTCCTGGCCGCCGGACTGTATGAGCCGGTGGCGGAGGCGGTGGAGGCCCTCCTGCCGGAGGGGCCGCAGCGGATCCTGGACGCGGGCTGCGGCGAGGGCTGGTACCTGGACCGCCTGCTCACCGCGCACCCGGACTGGGCCGGCGCGGGCGTGGACATCAGCCCGGACGCCATCCGCCTGGCCACGGACCATCCCTGCGCCGCGCTGTGGTGCGTGGGGGATCTGCGGCGCCTGCCCTTCGCGGCCGGCTGCTTCACGGCGGTCCTGGATATCCTGACCCCGGCGGGCTACGGCGCTTTCGCCCGGGTTCTGGCGCCGGAGGGCCTTCTGATCAAGGTCTATCCGGGCGCGGGCTATCTCCGGGAGATCCGCGCGGCCCGCGGCCTGCCGGATTACGAGGAGGGCCGCGTGGAGGCCTGGCTGAAGCGCAGCGCGTCGGTCACCGCCGAGCGCCATGTCCTGCGGAGCGTCCCGGTCACGCCGGAGATCTGGCGGGACCTGGTGCGCATGACCCCGATGAACCGCGGCCTGACCGAGGACGAGCTCGAGGCCCTGGCGGCCGCGCCGGCCCCCTCCGTCACCCTGGACCTGCACGCGGCCGCGGCCAGGCCCGACCGCTGAGGAGAGACACGCCATGGGCGACCCCCGCCCGCGCGGCGCCTTGCGCCGCGCGGCGTGGATCGGAACGGCGCCGCGGCCGGCCGCGGCGCCGTTCTTCGCTTCGGGTGGGGCGAGCTCTCCGAGCGAGCCGGAGCCCTTCGCGGCGCCCGGGCGCGTGGCGGGGTGAAGGACCCCGCCACGCGCCGGAACGCGCTTGCGTTTTCCGTTGCCCGCGGAGCGGGCGATGGGTATAATCCCGCGCCATGAACGCAACCAAAACAAAGGCTGCGGCCGCGAAGGCGGTCCGCAGGACGCCGAGGACGGTCCGGCTCGGCATGATCGGCCTCGGCCCGCGCGGCGAGAGCCTCGTGGCCGCGATGAAGGACCTCGAAGGCGTGGAGGTTTCCGCCATCTGCGACGTCCGGAAGGACCTGGTCGAGAAGATGCTCGGCATCTTCCACCGCAACGGCAAGCCGGTGCCGAAGGCCTACTACGACGCGGCCGGGCTCATCGCCGACCCGTCCGTCGAGGGCGTCCTCATCCCGACGTCCTGGAACTCCCACCTCGCCCTCGCCGCCGAGGCGATGTCCGCCGGCAAGTACGCCGCCATCGAGGTCGGCGGCGCGTCGTCGATCGAGGAGCTGTGGCAGCTCGTCCACGCCGCCGAGAAGACCGGTGTCTCGTGCATGATGCTCGAGAACTGCTGCTACGGCCGCGACGAGCTGATGGTGCTGAACATGGTCCGCCAGGGCCTCTTCGGCGAGACGATCTACGCGGAGGGCGGCTACCAGCACTGCCTCGCCGAGATGGGGCGCCGCCTCGAATCCGGCAACGAGCGCGCCGTCCACAACTTCTTCCGCAACTGCGACCTCTACCCGACGCACCAGCTCGGCCCGATCGCCAAGACGCTCGACATCAACCGCGGAAACCGGTTCCTCTCGCTCACCTCCTCCGCGACGCGCGCGGCGGGCTTCGCCGCCGACGCCGTGGCGACCTACGGCCACGACGGCAAGTGGGGCGACGCCCGCTTCGCGATGGGCGACGTCGTGACGACCGTCATCAAGTGCGCCCGCGGCCAGCTCATTTCGCTCACGCACTGCGTGTCGCTCCCGCGCCCGTATTCGCGCCACGCCGTGATCCAGGGCACGCGCGGCTGCTGGGACGCGGACGCCGGCGGCATCTACGTCGAGGGCGTGAGCAAGGTCACCCATCCGCTCGACGCGGCCGGCAACCCCTTCGAGAAGCACCACTGGGACCCCGTCGAGAAGTACCGCCGCAAGTACGAGCATCCGATCTGGCGCGACTACCTGAGGCGCGGCGTCGTCGGCGGCCACGGCGGAATGGACGGCCTCGTGCTCGCGGCGTTCGCCGACGCGATCCGCGAAGGACGGCCGACGCCGATCGACGTCTATGACGTCGCGGCCTGGATGGCGACGACGGCGCTCTCCGAGCAGTCGATCGCGCTCGGCTCGGCGCCGGTGTACTACCCGGACTTCACCAACGGCAAGTGGATGACCCGCGGCCGCGACACGGCGTCCGGCAAGTACGCCCTGTAGGCGGAGGGCCCCCGGCGATGATCCGTTTCGGGACCGGCGGCTGGAGGGCCGTCATCGGAGAGGATTTCACGCAGGAGAACGTCCGGCGGGTCGCCGCCGGCATTCTCGCGCTGATGCGCGAGGAGGGCCGGACCGACCGTCCCGTCGCGATCGGCTACGACCGCCGCTTCCTCTCGGAGCCCGCCGCGCGCTGGACCGCCGAGGTCCTCGCCGCGGGCGGCGTCGACGTCTGGTTCATGAACCGCTCCGCGCCGACGCCGCTCGTCATGTTCACCGTGATGAACCGCGGGCTGCACTACGGCATCGAGATCACCGCGAGCCACAACCCCGCCCGCTACGACGGCGTGAAGCTCGTCGTCGGCGAGGGGCGCGACGCCCCGCCCGAGACGACGCGCCGCGTCGAGGAGCTCGTCGCCGCGCTCCCCGGCGGGACGCCGCCCCTCCTCCCGTTCGACGAGGCCGTCGCCGCCGGGCGCATCGCGTATCCGAAGAACCCGTTCAACCCGTTCATCGACTCGATCCTCGCGCGCATCGACGTCGCCGCGCTGCGCGAGCGCGGCCTGCGCGTGCTCTTCGACACGATGCACGGCTCGGGCGCCTATCCGCTGCTCGTCGTGTTCTACACCGCCCGGTGCACGATCGACACGATGAACATGAACAAGGACGCGTGGTTCGACGGGCAGATGCCCGCGCCCAACCCGAAGAGCCTCTCCTCGCTCGCCGACGCCGTCGTGAAGGGCGGCTACGACCTCGGGATCGCGATGGACGGCGACGGCGACCGCCTCGGCATCATCGACCGCACCGGGCGCTACGTCTCCGCCAACGAGATCCTCTGCATGCTCTACGACTACCTCGTGCGGTGCAAGGGGTGGCGGGGCCCGGTCGTGCGCAACGTCGCCACGACGCACCTGCTCGACCGCATCGCGGAGAGCTTCGGCGAGAAGTGCCACGAGGTCCCCGTCGGCTTCAAGCACGTCTCGGCCAAGATCGACGAGACGGACGCCGTCCTCGGCGGCGAATCCTCCGGCGGGCTCACCGTGCGCGGGCACATCCACGGCAAGGACTCCGCCTACGCCGCCTCGCTCTTCGCCGAGATGGTGAGCGTGACGGGCAAGTCCCCGTCCGAGCTCGCCGCCGACCTCGAGGCGCGCTTCGGCGCCTTCCGCATGGCCGAGGACGCCATCCGCTTCGAGGACGCGGCGCGCAAGGCCGCCGTGGAGCGCCTCCTCCTGGAGGAGAAAAAGCTCCCCTCCTTCGCGGACGAGATCGAGCGCGTCGGCTACGAGGACGGCTGCAAGGTCTACTTCAAGGGCGGCGACTGGGTGCTTTGCCGCTTCTCCGGCACCGAGCCTCTCCTCCGAGTCTGCGCCGAAAGCTCGACCGAGGAGAAGGCCCGCTCCTGCGTCGACGCCTTCCGCGCCTTCCTCGGCGTCTGACCTCGCGCCCATCACGCTCCTCGTCGAGAACGTGATCGGCCTGCGCCGCGACGTCCCCGCGCGCACGCTGCACTGGCAGCTCCCGGACGAGCCGCTCGGCCTCGAGAACTTCCGGTTCGGCGAAGGGCTCGTCTCCGCCGTCTGCCTCCGCCGCTCGCCCGAGCCCGGCGGCACCGTCCTGCGCGTCGAGACCGACGTCCCGCTCGTCCTCCGCGCGACCGTCGCCGGCCCCGCCCCGCGCGAGGCGGCGTTCGACGTCGCCCCGGGCGCGCGCGAGATCCGCCTGTAGCCGGGCGTCCCGGAGGGGCGGCGGAACGGCCGCCTCTACCGCGCGAGGAAGTCCTCGAGGGCGACGCCCGTCGCCTCGCACGGATCGCGCGAGACGGCGATGCGGACGAAGCGCGAGGGGTGGCGCGACGCGTCGGCGTCGACGGAAAGCGTCAGCGCGCCGCCGGTGCCGCGGACGCTCGGGGCCTCGGAGAGGAACGGATCCGAAAGCGCGTCGGCGGCGAAGGCGGTGTACCAGAAGCCCGCGTCGGTGCCGACGAGCGCGATCGAGAACGTGGCGGCGTCCGGGAAGGCGAGCGCGCCGCCGGCGTCGGCGCCGCGGAAGACGGGCTCGGGGACTTCGACGGGGTCGGAGACGAGCGCGCGCTGGACGCCGCGGAAGTCGGCGAGCGCGCCCGGACCGGCGAAGACGACGCGGCGGATCGAATCGACGGATCCGGCGAGCGGCAGCCATTCGGCGCCGCCGGCGGAGAGGACGGCGCCGCCGAGCGAATACCGGACGCGCGGCGCGTCGTCCGACGAAAAGTCGAGCTCGATCTTCCACGGCGTTCCCGGTGCGGCGGCGGGTGCGCCGTCGAGCGCCGTGCGTCCCTGCGCCGTCCAGCCCTCCGGGCCGTCCGTCCCGAAGGCCAGCCCCGCCACGGGCGTCTGCTCGGGATCGGAGATTGTGCCGGCGCGGGCGTCGAGCACACCCTCGATGACGAGGTCGACGCCGGCCGCCGAGGCGTTCGTGGGCGTGAAGGCGAGGACGCCGCCCTCCGACGGAAGGGCGAGCGCCAGCACGCCGTCAGCGAGGGCGGAGTCGTCGCCGGCGGGTCGCGTCCAGACGCCGCCGGAGCGCGTCTGCGCGGTCGGATCGGAATTCCAGTCTGCGCCCGCCGGATAGCCGTCGGCGGTCCAGCGGACGTGGAACCATTCGGTGAGCAGGTAGGAGACGAAGGACCCCGAGACGGCCGAGGTTTCGCCGTCGGCCGCGGCGACGAAGGCGAACGTGTGGGTGGCGCCGGCGCGGACGGCGATGGTGCGCGAGAGCGTGCCGGAGGTCGATGCGGAGAAGACTTCGTTCGTCCGGCCGTCGACGAGCAGGACCACCGTGGCGGCGTCCGCGTCGAGCGCGAGCGAGGCGGTGAGCGTCGCGTTCGTGCCGCCGTCGTCGACCGCGGCGACGGGCGCGGAAAGGGCGACGGCGGGACCGCGCGTCGTCGCGGTGCCGCTCTGCGTGGCGGTGCCGAGGCCGCTACCGGCCGTCGCGGTCCAGGCGTAGTCCGTGGCGGGGTCGAGCCCGTCGAAGACGAATTCGAACGTCCCGGTCGCGGAGACGGAGCGCGTCTGCGTCGCGCCGCCGAGCGCGACGGAGAGGTCTGCCGCGGCGGCGCCGGGGCCGAAGTCGGAGAGCGTCACGGAGACTGCGACCGAATGGGCGCCGTTGACGCGGCGCGCGGAGGATTCCGCGCCGAAAACGGGATGCGAGGGTTCGGTCCGCACGGTGCCGGACGCGGCGTCCGTGCCGCCGTCGGAGACGAGCGAGACGGACCAGGCGTAGTCCGTGTCCGGGGCGAGGCCGGGAAAGTCGAACGCGAACGCGCCGGTCGCGGAGAGCGCGAGCGTCTGCGTCGCGCCGCCGAGCGAGACGGAGAGCGTGGCGGCGGAGCAGCCGGCGCCGAGCGAGTCGACGCGGACGGAGAGCGTGGCGCCCGTCGCGCCCGCGGCGGCGGAGACGGCGCCGAGGGCGGGCGAGGTGTCGACGTCGCCCGTGCGCTTGATCCAGACGCAGTCCACGAGCTCGCAGAGCGAGCCGGAGTTGGGCGTGACGCGGAAGGCGACGTCCGCGCCGCGCAGGAGCTCGAACTCGGAGGAGAGGAGCGTCGTGGACGACTCGTTCTTGGTGTTCGAGGCGGACCAGACGGCGACGCCGTTCGTGACGACGGCCCAGGTCGAGTGCGCGGTGCCGGAGGGGCGGTTGTACTTGTAGCCGAACTTGTAGCGGCCGGGGCCGAGATGGCCGAGCGGGACGTCCGCGCCGGGCTCGGGGCGCGCGGCGGCCTGCATGCTCACGCCCCACGTGACGGCGTCGTCCACGCGCGCGGCGGGCAGCAGGTCCTCGCCCTCGGCGTAGAAGACGACGCCCGACCAGCCGATGCCGTAGTTCTCGCCGATGCGGTAGACCCAGTTCGTCGCGAAGGACGGGTTCGCGTCGTCGAGCGAGAACGAGCCGCCGCAGAAGGGAAGCCACCCCTTGCCGCCGGAGGAGCTCGGGTAGCGGTCGGGGTCGATGCGGTAGAGGTCCGTGCCGTGCAGGAAGAGGAGCGGGACGGCGTAGGAGACGTTGGTCGGCTCGTTGCAGCGGCCGGCGGAGAGAGTTTCGCCGGTGATGGTCTTGACGACCCACGAATACTTCCAGTCCTCGTCGAGGCGCGCCTGGCGGGCGTCCTTCGCCGGGCCGGGGGCCAGGAGGTCGATCAGGTACTGCGCGTCGCGGGCGATGCAGGGGTTGGCGAGATACTGCTCGTGCAGGGCCAGCAGCTCGTCGACGTCGTCGAGGACGTGCGGCTCGGCGCCGACGTTGAGCGTGACGCCGTCCGCGTTCTGCGCGGCGTTGGCGGTGACGGCGCCCTCGAACGCGAAGTCCGACGCGCCGGCGAGGCCGGGGAGGTTCACCGTCACCTCGCGGAAGCGGTGCTTCGGGGAGGCGGGAAGGCGCACGTCGAACGCGAGCGTCTCCGTGGCGGGGTCGTAGGCGAGGTTCTCGACCGAGGCGTGGTGGTAGAGCCAGTAGTATTCCCAGATCTCGTCGACCGACGCGACCCAGAAGAGGTCGGACTGCCGGATCTCGCGGGCAAAGAACGACTTGAAGGCGTCGCCTATGCCGTGCGTGCCGGCGAGGATGAACTTCGTGCCGACGCCGGAGGAGATCACGGCGTTGACGGCGTTGGAGAAGCTCGATTCGGAGCCCTGCGCCCAGATGCGGGCGAAGCCGCCCTGCGGCTTGCTCTCGAACGACGAGGGGATCCCGGCGGCGAGGTCCGTCCAGTCGTCGATCCTGAGCGAGTTGTCGGGGTAGGTCGCGTTGCCGTTCTGGAAGATCGACCAGCAGATCTCGTCCGACAGGCGGCAGGCGTCGAGATACTTGTGGTTGCCGTTCGGCTCGGTCATGATCTTGAGCGGCTGGCCGGTGCGCGCCTCCCAGCGCTCGGAGATCGGCCCGAGGCGCGCGGCGATCGACGCGGGGTCGGAGACGTCGGCGCCGTCCACGTCGTGGAACGTGCAGGTCCAGCCCGTGCGCAGCATCGTGCGGGCGTCCTCCGGGGAGATCTGGAGGTAGTTGCCGTCGGAGTAGGCGAAGACGGCGGAGGAGCAGGCGAAGCGGCGGCGGCCGCCGGCGCCGTCGGAGAACGTGAGCGGCTCGTGGACGCCGTCCGCGGCGCCGTCGAGGTCCGAGTCGCCGTCGTAGAAGCCGGCGGGAACGCCGCGCACGGCCTCGTCGAGCAGCAGGTCGCCGCGGGCGTACTTGCGGTCGTGGGTCGTGGCCGCGTGCGGGTAGCCGTTGAAGAGCGCCCAGGTGGAGCAGTAGTCGCCGAGCGACATGTCGTCGCTGATCATGCAGAGCGGCGCGGCCTTGTTGAACTTGACGCGGGCGAACTGCGGGGCGTTGGCGGCCGTGTAGCCGGGCGCCTTGAGCGTGACGTGGACGACGGCGTCCTCCTCCGCGCCGGCGGGTAGGGCGAATGCGGCGAGAAGCAGGACGGAAAGGGCGGGGGAGGGGAGTCGGCTCATGCGGCCGATTGTATCACCCCGCCCGTCCCGCCACAACCGGCCCCCGCGGCGCGGAGTCGCGGAGGCCTCAGCGCTCGGCGGCGGCGCCGACGACGTTGCGGATGCGCTGGGAGAGCGGCAGGGAGGTTCCGATGGCCTGGAGGAGAACGACGCCGCCGAGGCCGTGCGCGGGGTCGGTCCACGTGAGGGTGCCCATCCAGCCGCCCCATCCGAACGAGCCGCGGCCGGAGAGCAGCCCCTGCGGGCCGTTCTCGGCCTGGACGTGGTTGAAGTAGCCGTACTGCTGCCCTTCGCAGTTGTCCCAGACGAAGGACGCCTGCTGGCGCGGCGTGAGCAGGCCCGACGTCATTGCGCGGAAGGCGGCCGGCGAGAGCAGCCGGCGGCCGTCCGGCGCGACGCCGCCCGCAAGCAGCATCCGCGTCCACGCCTGCATGTCGCGGGCGGTGGAAAAGAGCCCCGCGCCGCCCGACTCGAACGGCGGCGGCGCGTCCCAGTCCAGGACGCCGAGGTGGTCGACGCGCTCGACATGCTCCTGGAAGCGCCGGGTCTCCGGGTTGAGCCAGTAGGGCTTGCAGAGGCGGCCGCGCTTCTCCGGCGGAACGAAGAACGCGGTGTCGCGCATCCCGAGCGGCTCGAGGACCTCCTCGCGCAGGAAGTCACCGAAGCGCCGCCCCGTCGCGACCTCGATCACCGCGCCCATGACGTCGGCCGCGTAGCCGTACTGCCAGCGCTCGCCCGGGTCGAACGCGAGGCCGAGGCGGCCGAGCTCGTTCGCGAATTCGACGGTGGGCATGCCCGGATGGTCGCCCCACGGGAACTCGTAGGTCAGGCCCGACGTCATCGAGAGCAGGTCGCGCACCATCGGCGGGCGCGCGGCCGGCCGACGCTCCGGGCCGACGCGAACGTCGGCGAAGCCGGGCAGGAACCGCTCGACGCGATCCTCGAGCGAGAAGATCCCGCGCTCGACGCAGATTGCGGCAGCGAAGCCGGTGAACGGCTTCGTGGAAGAGAACATCCGGAAGATTGTGTCGCGGTCCGGGGCGCCGGGCCGCGCGAGGTCGGTGCGGCCGAAGAAGCCCTCGTAGAATTCGCGCTCGCCGTCGAAGACGAGCGCCAGCGCGCAGGGCCATTCGCCCGCGTCGATCGCCCGTCCGATCGTCTCGTCGAGCCGGGCCTTGAGGAAGGTGGTGTCCATGGGCGGCGATTCTACTCCGCCGCCCCGCCGTCCGCAATCGGTGCCCGCGGGGCGAGGACGGCGGAGAACGGCAGGCCCGGCGCGCCGACGAGCTCCATCGCGCGGCGCACGGCGGGGTCGTCCGCGTCGGTGCAGTCGAGCCGCAGGAGCGCGGGGAAGCGCGAGAGCTCCGCGGCGACGTCCGGGTCGGCGAAGGTCGTCTCGTCCATCTCGCGGCACGCGCGGCACCAGTCCGCCGTGAGGTCGAGGACGAGCGGCCCCTGCGCCTTCTCGGCGACGATGGCCGCGGCGGCCTCGTCGGTCATCCACTCGACCGGCCCGGCGAGCGGCGCCTTGCGGACGGTCGGGAAGAGCAGGCGCCAGGCCTGCGCGGCGTAGACGACGGCGGCGGCGAGGAAGACGAGGGCGAAGAGCTGCTTCACGCGGTTCATCCAGGCGCCCGGCTTCGGCAGCGCGGCGAGCCCCGCGCCGAGGAAGGGCCACGGAAGCCCCATCCCCAGCCCGAGCGCGAACGGCACGAGCGCGCCGGCGGGGTGCCCGCCGCCCACGAGGTTGGCGGCGAGGACGAGCGCGGAGACGAGGACCGGCGCGACGCACGCGCCGGCGAGCAGCGCCGAGCCGGCGCCGGCGGCGAAGGCGCGCGCGAGCGGGATGAGCCCGCCGCCGGCGCCGGGCGCGGCGGCGCCCGCCGCTCGCGGGCCGCGGCGGCGGCGAAGGCGGTTGCGGAGGGACGAGAAGTCGATGCGCAGCACGTCGAGCATCGCGAGGGCGAGCGCGCAGAAGACGAGGGCGACGGCGGCGTGGAAGACGGGCGAGGCGTGCAGCTCGCCGAACGCGCGCCCCGTGAGCGCCGAGAAGAGCCCGAGCGCGCCGAACGCGATCGCCGTGCCGAGCCCGAACGCCGCGCCGAGCGCGAGGCCGCGGCGGCGCGTGGCGCGCCCCGCCCCCGCGCCGAGCAGCGCGAGGTTCACCGGAACGAGCGGCAGCACGCACGGCGTGAGGTTGAGCAGGAAGCCGCCGGCGAGCAGCGCGAGCAGGAGCAGCGCGATGCCGCCGCGGGCGCGCGCCCGCTCGAGGAAGTCCGCCTCGCGGTAGTCGCCGCGCAGCAGCGCGAGGTATTCCTCCGGACCGAGATAGCCGGCGGCGGAGTAGAGCACCGTCATGTCCCCGAGTCCGGGCAGACGCAACGGCGCGGCGTTGGTCGGGGCGGCGACCTCCGGCGCCGCGGCGGGGGCTTCCGGGGACGCCGCGCCCGGGACGGGGAAGCGGCGCGTCTCGGGCGGGAAGCACATCTCGGGGCCGCACGCCTGGAAGGCGACGGCGATCTCCGCGCCGGGCGGAAGGGGGGAGGGGAGGGCGAGGGAGAGCGAGAAGCCCTCGCGGACGAACGCGCGGCCGAGCTCGTCCTCGCCCGCGGCGGCGGGGAGGGCGTCCGGCGCGAGCGCGGCGCCGCCGGGCTCGAGCGAGACGCGGAGCGAGTCGAGGTAGAGGTCGTGCCCCGCGGGGACGTCCAGCGCGACTTCGGCGCGGCCGGGCTCCGGGAACGACGCCGCCGCGCCGACGGGCGACGCGGCGCGCGCGGCGCCGGAGAGGATCGCGAGGACCAGAACCGAGGCGGGGACGAGGAAGCGTTTCATGCGACCGATCCTTTCGAAGAGCCAGATGCGCGCCTTCTCGACGAAGGCGAGGACGAGGAAGAGCCCGCACGCGGCCGCGACGGCGGCGAACGGGATGGCGGGGCCGGGCAGCTCGCCGAGGGCGCGGAACGATCCGCGGAACAGGTTGCGGAACGTGAAGGGCTGCGTCTGCCAGAGGTAGACGCCGAAGGCGGTCGGCGCGAAGAACCGGCCGAAGCGCGCCGCGAGGCCCTCCGGCCGGAGATCGAGCGAGACGAAGAAGCGGAAGAGGAGAAAGGCGACGGCGGTGGTGGAGGGCGAGAAGTGGGCCAGGAAGGGATTCCGCGGGCCGAACGCGCGAAGGGCCCAGGGTGCGTTCCGCTCCAGCGCGAAGAAGGCGACGGTCCACGCCGCGCAGAGGAGGGCGCCGGCCAGGCAGCGCCAGGGATGCCTCGAGCGGGGAACGTGCAGCCGGAGATGCGCTCCGGCGAGGAAGAGCGCGAGCAGCCAGAGGGCGGAATAGCCGCGCTTGAGGAGGAACGGGTCCGTGAAGGCGTAGACGGAGGGCAGGCAGAACAGCGCGAAGAGCGCCAGGACGATGCCACGGACCGTCCTCGCGGAGAGGACGCCGAGCCCCGCCGCGAGAAGCGGGACGAGCGGGAAGAGGACGGTATACGCGGTGAAATACCAGTAGGCGTTGCGCGTGAGCGGCAGGGCGATGCCGCGCCAGTCGCCCGCATGCAGCGAGATGCCCGTGATGGCGGAGGCGGCGACGGCGGACGCGAGGCCGATCGTCCAGACGTCGAGGTAGAGGCGGACGTAGCGGCCGGCCCGGAGCGACTTCGACGTTGCGAGGAGCCATCCGGACACCATCGCGAAGATGTTCACGGAGGCGAAGGAGACGGCGCAGAGAAACTGGACCGCGTAGGCGGCGAAGCCGGATCCTCCTGCGGCGGACTCGACGCCGCCCGCCTTGACGACGTGGGCGAGGCAGACCAGGGCGATGGCCGCGATGCGGGCGAGGTCGACCCCCGGTTCGCGCGCCCGTCCGCCCCCCGCCGGAGCGGCGGGGCCGATGGAATCGACGCTGCGGGCGGAAGGATCCATGCCGGCGGGTGCGGGCGGGACCCGCCTACGAGTCGCGGATCTCGACCTTGAGCTTGTTGCGCAGGACGTTCTTGATCTCCTCGTGCGCCCGGTTGACCTCGTCGTCCTTGAGCGTCCGGTCGGGCGCGCGGTAGGTGAGGCGGTAGGCGAGCGAGACCTTCCCTTCGCCGAGCTGCCTGCCGCGGGAGACGTCGAAGAGCGAGACGTCCTCGAGGATCTTCGGGCCGGCCTTGCGGACGGTCTTCACGATCTCCTCGTGCGTCACGCCCGACGGCGCGACGAGCGCGATGTCGCGCTCCGTGGCGGGGTAGGTCGGCACGTCCTTCGCCTTCGGCACGCGGAACGCGTTGGCGACGAGCGGCGCGCGGCGCAGCTCGAACACCGCCACGGGCGAGGCGATGCGGCTCTTGCGCGAGAGGCTCTGCCGCACGAGGCCGAACATGCCCGCGGGGCGGCCCGCGATGACGACGACGGAGCACATCCCCGGCTCGAAGCCGTCCATGTCGCGCGGCTCGAGGCGCAGCGCGGGCGCGTGGAGCGCCTCGCAGAGCGACTCGAGCGCGCCCTTGAGCCAGAGCAGCGTCTCGGCCGGCTCGACCTTGCGCATGCGGTCGGTGCCGTCGCGCCCCGCGAAGCCCATCATCGCGGCGCAGACGCGGTCGTCCTCGGTCGGGGCGCCGTCGATCGTGCGCGTGAAGACGCGGCCCGCCTCGAAGACGGCGGCGGTGTCCACGCCGCGCGACTGGTTGTAGGCGAGCGTCGCGAAGACCTGCGGCACGAGCGAGTCGCGCAGCACGGAGTGGTCCGCGCTCACGGGGTTCGGGATGCGGATGCGGTGCTCGGCCTGCGACGAGAAGAACGGATCGAGGACGGCGGGCGCGGTGAAGGAGTAGTTGACGATCTCCTGGAAGCCGAGGCCGGCGAGCGTGCGGCGGCAGAGCGACGCGGCGCGCACGGCGGAGTCGTCGGCGCCCGGGACGACCTGCGCCGCGGGGACGACGTCCGGCAGTGCGCCGAGGCCGTTCATGCGCGCGATCTCCTCGATGAGGTCGCACTCGTCGGTGCAGTCGAGGCGCCACGTCGGGACGACGAACGAGGCGCCGGCCTCGTCGCGCGACTCGACCTTGAACCCGAGCGACTCGAGGATCGCGACCTGGCGGTCGGCGGGAAGGTCCATGCCGATCACGTCCGTCGCGCGCCGGAAGCGCAGGCGGACGACGCGCGGCGCGTGGTCGCGCCGGTCGTCGAGCACCGTGCCGGAGGCGACGGTCGCCGCGGCGTATTTCACGAGCAGGTGGCACGCGCGGCGCGAGGCCCAGTCGACGAGGAACGGGTCGACGCCGCGCTCGTAGCGGTGCGAGCTCTCGGTGTGCAGGTCGAGTTTCGTCGCGGTCGACTTGATCCCGGGCGCCGCGAACGACGCGGCCTCGAGGAGGACGGAGGTCGTGTCCGGCTCGATCTCGGAGCCCTCGCCGCCCATCACGCCGGCGACGGCGAGCGGGCCCTCGGGGTCGGAGATGAGCAGCATCGACGGGTCGAGCGCGCGGTCCTGCCCGTCGAGCGTGCGGATCTTCTCGCCGTCGCGGGCGTTGCGGACGACGATCGAGTGGCCTCCGCGGACCTGGCGGTAGTCGAACGTGTGCAGCGGCTGGCCGCACTCGAGCATGACGTAGTTGGAGACGTCGACGACGACGTCGATCGAGCGCATGCCGCAGAGCTCGAGGCGCTTGCGCATGAACTCGGGCGAGGGCAGGCGCTCCACGTGCGGCAGCACGCGCGCCGTGTAGGCGGGGCAGGCGGCCGGGTTGTCGATGCGGACCGAGCAGAGGTCCTTCGCGGAGGCGTCCGAAAGCTCCGGGAAGTCCACGGGCGGCATCTTCACGGGGCGGCCGAGGATCGCGGCGAACTCGCGCGCGATGCCGATGATCGAGAGGCAGTCGCCGCGGTTCCAGGTGATCTCCACGTCGAAGACCGTCTCGGGCTTCCGGTCCGCGTAGAGCTCCGCGAGCGGCGTGCCGGGCTTCGTGGCGGGGTCCAGCTCCAGGATGCCGGAGTGGTCGTCCGAGAGCTTGAGCTCGCGCGCCGAGCAGAGCATGCCGAAGCTCTCGACGCCGCGGAGCTTGCCCTTCTTCAGGGTCTCGCCGCCCTCGGGCACCTTGGCGCCGATGTGGGCGAGCGGGGTCACGAGGCCGGCGCGGCAGTTGGGGGCGCCGCAGACGATCTGGAGGTCCTCCCTGCCGTCGAAGACCGTGCAGACGTGGAGGTGGTCGGAATTGGGGTGCGGCTCGCAGGTCTTGACGAGCGCGGCGCAGATGCCGGTGAAGTCGACGCCGACCTCCTCGATGCCCTCGATCTCGATACCGGCGAACGTGATGCGGTCGGCGAGTTCCTGGACGGAGAGGTCGGAGATGTCGATGTATTCGGCGAGCCAGCTGACGGGGAGCTTCATGGCGTGTGGTTTCCTTTGGAAGGGCGCGTATTCTAGCGGAACGGAGGGGGCTTGGCAAGGCGTCTTGCCCGCGCGGGGGGATTTTGCTAGACTCCCCGCCCATTTCCAACC
>Ga0256407_10001157_pt1 | contig 57561 bp, 98 predicted proteins | sample RumenRJG_04DNA_FD_193489 | JGI IMG/M metagenome (GOLD analysis project Ga0256407, IMG submission 193489) | Bovine rumen microbial communities from Lethbridge, Alberta, Canada - RJG_04 | ecosystem: Host-associated > Mammals > Digestive system > Stomach > Rumen | place: Canada: Alberta... | reverse complement strand
GATATGGAGTAAGACCGATAAATGTATCAGCATCAAGATAATGTGTTTTCTTTGATCTACCTGTCTTATAAGTAACAACACCTTCATTAATATAATATGGCGTATCAGGAATTAAGTTTGTATTGCTTCCAGCTGTACCAGTTACCCACTTATCTGAGTTATTATCTGGATAGCTGTTTGCGGACATACGTCCACGAATTGATGTACCCTCTGCTCTAGAATAGTCTCCTAATCCAAGCCAAGAATCAATGAAGTTAATACGTCTAGCAAGAAATTGCTGACGAGACAAGCTTCTATCTCCTTGTAAAGCATAGAAATAAGTACCACCATCAGTAGCAAGTGAGCCATCTCTACTCTGATATTGTACCTTTGGATTTGTAATAGAAATATACTTATAAAACTCATCCATGTTTATAATAGCTAAAGGTCTAGAACCACGCATTTCAATCTCACCAGAAACATCTGGATTAGCACGATACCAACCTTCAATAGTATCAATATCATAGAAAGGTCCCTTCTTAGTTACATTGCCTCTTTGAATTTGACCTTTAAGAGTCTGATATGTACTCTTAATATTGTCAAAGAAGCAAGCGAACAAGTTATTCCATAATACACTATCAGAAGTTGAGAAACAATCTTCTTTAGTTGCATTTACGAAGTAATCGAAAGAAGGAATACCAGTATTATTAATACCTAACTGAGTATCCATATCATAGAAAATTGGATACCAAATATAATCACCATTTGCGGTCTGAGGACCCCAAGTAGCCATCATACAGTTCTTACCACGAGAATCGTAGCACATTAATACTTCTGTAACTACGAAGTAAATTAAGCAATAATCAAGATTAAAATGAGAATTTAACTCAGCTGTAAATTTAGCTTTTCTATATTCTTTACTATCCCAAATATAAGTAGTTGCACCATATGTAACAGTTTTTGGAACAGCAACGAAATAATCCTCACTAGCCCCATCTACTAAACTAGCAGTAAATACTTCTGGAGTAGGAGTTTGAATTTCATCCTCATTCACATCATAATACTGAACTTCAGTATCATATTCTGTTGCATGAACATAATCAGCAATCTTTCTTGCTTTTCTAAGACCATTTCTATAAGAATCAGTATTTTCAAGAACAAGACCAGTTTCTAAATCAAATTCAGAAGGAGTAGTAGCATCACCTTGAGAAGGAACAGAATCTACACATGTAGACCATACCCATTGACAAGCAGCTTCCCAGTTCTTCATCTTATCAAATAATGTATCTGACTTCCAATCTATATCTTGTAATTGAGAAGCTTCATAGCCATCATCAATTAATGTCTGATATAAATCACCATTCTTAACAGGGTCATAGAAGTAATCAAGTAAGTTATCATCTGGATTGTAACGATACTCATAAGAATCAGCTACAATTGGGCAAGAGCTTAATGAGTTAAGTCCTCTATCAATCTTACCTACTAATCCAGCTGTAATTTGCTCTTCTGTTGCGGTTTCCGCAGAAATTGTTTTATGTTTACCTGTTAAAGGGTCTACTGTATAATAATCGAAGTTTAACTTATGTCTTCCAAGAGGGTCTCTGAAAGAACAATAACCACGGTTATTATCAGAATACTCCCAGCATTCAACCTTCTTACTTACTGCCTTTTTCTTCTTGTCAAAAGCAGCAACAATCTTTTTATCTGGTTTAAAACCGTAACATTCATCAGAACCCTTGTCAAGAAGCATATTATAACGACCAATGTAAGTATATTTACCATTAGCGTTTTTCCAGAATGTCATAACAGGGAAACCTTGAATATTGGTTCTATAACTATCAGTATTACTGAATTGATAAGGCTGATAAGTTTCAGTATAAACAGCTCCCTTTTCCGCAATTAAAGCATCTAATGCGGCTTGGTCTGCTGGCTTAACTTTAACTTTACCCTTATTATCTTCGTAATAAGTTCTATTCTTATCAAATGTAGTAGCTGGTTCATATCCAGAAATCTTCAAGAAAGCTCCAGCTGCATTAAGGTCATCTAGAGGGTGTCTAGAATAAGCGTTATTAACTAAGTTACCAAGACCCATATTATAAGTTCCAGAAGACTCCATATAGTCAATCTTCATTGTGAACTTAGTAGTTCCTACAACGTAATTATTCATGTAGAAGAAATCAAGTCTTGTAGACTCTGGGTCTTCATTATACATTTCAAGGAACGGACCCCTGTTCATAATCATATTAATTACGCTCTCTTCTTCTGTACCAACTGTTCTAGTTCCTTTTGTCTTAGCTTTATAGTTACGACGAGGATAGAACTCAGAAGAAGTACCCTGAACAGATAACTTAACATTAAACTTAGCATTATTATCATTACCATATACGCTAGTAAATGATGGACAATGATGCTTATAATAATACTGTACATTTGTTAAACCTTCTGCAGCCGCCGCTTCTTTCTGTGCAGGAGCCATAGCCTCAGCTAATTCCTCTAACTCTCCAGTAGCATAAGCTCTCTCAAGTGGAGTATTAACAAATGTAAATGCAATTGTCTTAGACTGTGCCTTACTAAATGGTAAAGCATCGCCTGTATTTGTTTCAAATACTACATATGGCATTAAGTATTCATTTGGATCATTGGCATATGCATCACTTGTATAATTCATTGCGGCCGCCGGATCGATCTGATACTCACCAATATCAGTATTAGAAACAAGTAAGAATCTAGTATGGTCATAATCTCTAACACTCTTATGGTCTACAGCATAGTTCATAAGAATATCTCTGATGGATAATGCACCATTATAAACTCTGAATTTATATAAATCAACATCACAATATTCAGAATTGAACTTCAAGTTCTGAGTATTGATAGTAACTGCTTGTGTATCTCTAATATTTGTAACAGATGTAAGAACACCATTCAAATACATATAGATACGTTTATCAGTATAGTTAAATACAATAGTCAAATTAACTAATTTATCTTCAACATACTTAACGTTAACTGTAGAACTTCCAGAAGAGAAGAATCCATCTTGAGGTCCTAAACAGAAACCATGATTACCAGAGTCATAGTATGAACAGAAAGCTGCTGAAGTATTTGTTTGCTTATAAACATGAGAGAAACTTGCAGTTAACTCATCATATGTCTTATGGTCTGGATTCAATGGAGAACCATTAAATTCATAAACATAACCTTCTTCAGTAGCAACGAAGTTTTGAAGATAATCGTCATAGTTAGTGAAGTTAGACTGTGCCAAATAAGCATCCCAATATCTATCATCACCAGAATAACGTGTAATTTCTTTTACTAAGTTACTATAATCTTGAACATTACGAACCTTAAACTCTAATTCAAAAGTACGAGATTGATTAGCTACAGTAGTAGCATCATTAATAATCATACTTCCGATAGGAATACTAAATTCTGCACCATTACTGATACGAAGCATAGTATTTTTATCTGAATCGAGCATCCAACCATTGTTATACCAGTTAAAGTCTTTAAAAGTTGCCTTCTTATCTCCATATGACCATGTGGCACGCTTTGTCGCAGACTCATTGTTGCTACGGCCGGCCGCATCAAAAGAAATTAAAAGATTCTCTTTTGAAACAAGTGTCATATCTCTATTAGGATCTTGTACAACTTCAAACTTAACATCACGAGAAACAGATAAACCTGTTTCAAGGTTCTTACAAGAAATTGTATATGTATTTAACATTCCAACTTCTGTATCTGTTAATTCTAAGATTTCAAAATCTTTACTTGTGTTAGAAACCTCTCTTGGAGAAGAATCCAATTCAGTAATTCCTTTAAAGAATTGAACAGATGTTGTTGCAGTTCTTGGATTATAAACTTTAAATGGAATCTTTACAGAATCATAATTATAGTATAAAGAATCATACTTACCTAACCAAATGATAGGGTCTGTAGAAACTCCATCACTAACAGCAATTTCAAATTCAAGAGGTTCTTTAACTCCAACCCCTTCTTCACCATTAATAGATTGTAATAAATTAATATTTACTGTGTGATAACCATGAGAAATTCCAGAAACTTCACATTTTTGTTCACCTGCGGCACCCTTTCCGAGGATTTGTCTAGCCATGACTTCACCATCAATAGACCAGACAAGAATTTTGTCAATAGCACCACTGATATTACAATACATTGTAAAAGAAGAACCGAAAGCACTAGCATTTGTAAATTTCTCACTAGACATTAATGTTAATTCAACAGTTGTAACTTTAAAGTTAATAGTTCTTGTTGAACCACTATTAACACCAGATGCAGTCAAATACAATGTAGAACTTGCAGAATTTCTTAACTGATTACCAAATTCAAAAGTATATGGTTTTCCACTAGGAACAATAAAGTTTCCTTGTGCATATGTAACTTTTGTTTCATCTAATTCAATACGCCATGAAATAGTCATTTCATCATCCATGGCTTCACCATCTTGGTCAAGCGCAGATGTTGCCGTAAAAGTTGCCGCAATATCCTGGCCATTTACAATCGTAGAAGTGACCAATGTAGAACCTTTTAAAGTAGCTGCGCGAGCTTGAGAGCCACCGCCCCCACCTCCGCCACCGCCAGATCCACTAACGGCAAGTCTCGCGCACATGGCTTGTCTTTCATCTTCATACACTTCTAAAACTCTATAAAAAGAACCATCAGAATTAAGAATTAAGTCATTTGCGAAGACCTTTTTATCAGGTTCATCGAGCTAGTCAAGATCAAAAATATAGCTAAAATTTCCATCAGCATCTGCTACCTCTACTGGAGCAGCATCATGACCATAGATTAAAGAAGCACCACCGCCGCCTAATGGAATTCTTTGTTCATGCGCATCCATCCACATTTTTCCTGTGTCTTCTGCGAATAAAATAGCACCATCTGTTACGGCTTGATTCATTAAATCTTCTTCAATGCCTCTAATTGGCTTAAAAGTTATATCGCTCAATGAATTAAACTCCTTTCTATCTTAATAAAAAAATGGGAAAAGAGGATTTCCTCTTTTCCCATGAAATAAATCCTCTATATTAGAGTAAAAATAATTATTTGATGTTTAATTTGGATTGTCCTAAAATTTAGAATGTTCCCCAAACAATATCAGCTGTAATGGTTGTAGATTTAGGATCATTACCACTACCACTATTAGTTGTTGTTAATTGAATGCTTGAAGAAGCTAAAGCAAAAGTACCTGCTTGATTAGATACTTGGTCTCCATTGGTTTTACTACTATGAATTGTATTTGTTACAGTTGCAGTAGTAACACCATTTGAAGTAGCTGCTGCAGATTGATAATCATTTTTATCAATAACTGCTTGAGTATCAACAACAGTAATATCTTTTGTTTTTACTCCAATAACATGTCCTTTAGTATCTCTTGTAACTTGTGTAACTGCGGTAAAGCTTAATGGACTACCAACTCCTTGCTAGAAAGTTGTTTCACTACCAGAAGAAGTTTCTTTTGTAGCTGGAGCTGCAGAACCACCAGAAGAAGCTACATTAGCATGGGAAATTAAAATCTTATTACCAATAATATCTGTGCCTTTTGTATAAGCAGAACCAGAAATAGTAAGATTATCACCAGCATAAATATCTACTTCTCCAACGGATTCACTTTCAATAGTGTCTTGAAGTTTAAAACCTTGATAACTCTTGCCTGCAAAATTTCCATCTCCAGCAGCACCAGTACCTTCAGTTGGCTTACCAATATAATTAGTATCTTTATAGCTGTCATCACCAGATGGAACAATATCCCAAACAAGGGTTGCAGAAGTAATATTACCATCACTTCCTTCAGTTCCACGAGCAATGATCATATCACCTTTTTTAGCTGGTTTATTACCATTTTCAGTAACTACACTAGCAATATCATCATCTAATAAAAGTGTATCACCAACTTGAACTCCATTAGTAACTACACTAGCAATTGTTCTTGTTAAACCAACAGTACCACGATAGGTCATGGCATCTAATCCAGCCATCTTCCTATCCATCTCTGTTATTGTATAAACATTTAATGTCGCAGTACCATTTTGGAAAGTTACTGTTTCTTGATCTGCGGTTGCACCACCAATTTTAATCTAAGGATTAATTGTTGCTTTTTCTGAGTTACCAGCTGTATCAGCTACAGTAACAGAGAAACCATTAGCTTCATTTGCACCAGTAGCACTAGCTAACTCAGTATTAGTAGCATCAATTTTAATTGCTGTACCATCTTTTGTTACAGAAACGGTATTACTACCTTTAAATGTAACACTACTATTATGATTTGTCGTAGATGTTAATTGTAAATCAACAGTACCTAAAGCAGAATTATCATTACCTGCGGCAATACTATATTGATCACCAGTAATTGTTAATACATCATTATTACCATCTGATGCATTAGTTGTACTAATTGTAACACCGCCAGCACCAGCAACTTTAAAGTTTTTAGTTGTGGTATCTCCAGCGGTATTGGAACCTGGAATACCATTTGTTTCAATAATACTTGTTGCTACTGTAGCAACACCATCAGTAACAGTGATATTAATTTTTAAATCACTTAAATGAGTATCAGTATTTGGGTTAATTTGTACCCAACCACCATTAACTGCACCAGATTGAACAGATGCAGAATACACACATAAAATATTTGCTCCTGTGACATAATAGAATTGTCCAACATAAGATGGTGCATTTTGTGCAGTAACATTTGGTAAATCGTCTAATGTTGCAACAGTATTAACACCTTCATTGACAGGAACTGCGTCGCCGTTTGGACGACCAATATATAATCTATGTGTATCATTAGTTAAATAAAACGAACCTTCTACTGCTGTTTTATTAGTTCTTATGGTATCAAGAGAAGCTTGAGTACCCTGTTTAAATAAAACATTCGCCATAAATTATATCTCCTCTCCTATTAAAGTTCACTGCCATCAGCTTCATTCATATCATGCCATCTTAATTTATCATATAATACTCCAACATCATATTGTAAATCTGTGATGTTTTGAGGATTTAAAGCATTGATTTGAGTCTGCATATTACTAACGACAGTAATAAGTCCCTCTAAGTTATTTGACCAGTTTGGATTCTCAGTATCATACAGAGTTCCTTCAATTTTCTAAAGTCTAGTATTAAAATTACTTGCTTCGTTAGGATGACTCTAAATCCAATCAGCAATTTCTCGTAATGTATCAAGAGATTCTTGAGCATTAACTGGAATTAACTATGCAGCTAATTCTTCATTAGCTATTTCCCTAATGGATTTAGAAACTGAGCCATCTGAATTTTTATCATTTCCAACCAATGTAGCAACAGTGGCATGAAGATTATCAAATTCAGCTTTAGTTGCTGCCTAAGCCCATGTTCCATCTCCACGAAGAAATTTTGTCTAATCTCCCCGTTTTGGCTATGGTACAAGTCCCGCTTTACCATCTTGGGCGGCTGTAGCACCAACCATTTCTTCTATAATAGATTCTAATAAATCTCTTGGGTTTTGTGCTTCCCAGTGACCAGAATCATCACTAACTAAAATCTATCCTTCTCCGCCATCCCAAATGACATTAGATAAATTTTCAAGAGCAATATTAATATTACTAGCATCTAATCCAGTAATTAATTTATCACCAAGATAAAGAACTCCTTCAGTTGCATTAACTTCAGAAATAAAATAGAGAGTATCTTGATTTTTTACACTTAAATTTCTATAAGCGTTAGGAGTACCACGCAGAAATCTTACATAGCTAACTGCCATTTTTTTAAAGCCTCCTTATATCTTATACTTCTATAGATTTTTATAGAACATTAAAATAAAATTATCCTGGATTGTCCTCTGGGGATACAATTATTTCTAATTCATCTATTAAAGAAGTTAATTCATTAGAAGAGACTCCAGAATCAGAAAGAATTGTTGCTAAAGTATATAATTTAGTATAAATATCCTAAATATTATATTCTATTTTTCCAATATGTTCAGATAAATTATCTTCATTACTAAAAGCAGAAGAAACTACCCCTTCTACTTCAGTAGGAGGGGTAGGAATAAAAGCTTCTGTTGAAAGTTTTTCATAGAAATGAGATAATCCATCAATATCAATACATTTTGACATAAGAATTATTCTCCTTCTCCATTTACAGGTTCTTCCTCTTCTGACTCACCTGTATTAAAAATTTCATCTATTTCTGCATTTGTTGCAATTTGAATACCTTCTAAAGCCTCAGCTATTTTCTAAAAAGCTCCATTAATAGAATCCGTAGCTGACAAAAGAGTGCTTGTAGAAGAATAATCTGTTAATAGTAAACTACCAACTTTCTTTGTTCCAAAAGTTAAAGCACCAGTAGTATCAACCAACGATGCAGAATTTAATACTAAATCATCACTTGCGGCAATTGTTGCCATAGATGGTTTAGGAATAGTAACACTATGCTCTTCAAGAGAAGTAACATGACCCATTTGGTCTATACTTGCGGATAATGCCTTAAAAGTAGCGCCAAATTCAGGTGTTTGTACAGTCGTATCTCCTTTAGAAGTAGCTGCAGTACCAGCAGCCGCATGACCAATTAAAATTTTATCTGTTGTAGCATCAGCATTTAATTCAATCCATTTATTACCAGCTCTTATATCTAAAGTATCTGCTGTGGTTTCAGCAACAACAGAAGCAGTATTGCCTCCTACTGAACCAGTACTATTACTTGTACCAACAACACTAATAGTTTTAAAAGTATTCTATAATAAATATTTATGTGCTTGATTTGCGGTTACATGACCAGCTTCATCAAAAGTTAAATCATAAAGAGTAATATCAGAAACAGCTTCTAAATTAGTATCAGAAACAGCTGTTGTTGTAATAGTATGAATTTCATGAGATATACCAATAGTTGTATTAGTATTATCTGCAACTAATTTAATCCATTTATTATCAGCAGTTAAATTTAATATATCAAAAGGATCTGTAGCAATTACACTACCATCAGTACCATTTACCCCAGTTATAGCATTTGAATTAGTTAAAGTAAAATTCTTATAGCCATAAGGTAATGTATAAGTATGTGGTTTATTTTCTACAACATGTCCAGCTAAATCAAAAACCAAATCCTAGACAGTAAAAGTTATAGAAGCGGATGCCGCATTAAAATCAGTTGTTAATGCAGTTGTATCAACATTATGAGTTTCATGAGCAATAGTTAATGTATCTGTTGAAGCATTGCTCATAAATCTAATCCATTTATTACCACCCGCAAAAGTTATATTATCTTTTGTATTATCAGCTACAATATCATCGGTACTTTCACCAGTTGAATGGGTTGCTCCGGCGGTTTGCGACCATAAGTTCTCGTCATCAGAACTATTTTGGCTCTTCAAAATTTTGAAAGTAAATGGTAGAGTTAGAGTCTCATTATTATGGCCTACCACATGTCCAGTAGCATCCACTATTGGAGTATATAAATTAATTGTATCTCCACGATTTGTTTCAGTTGTAGTAGATGTTGTATTAGCAACTGGATTATATGTATGTTTAAAAGATAATGTTGGATGCAATGGATTTGCGGAAATTGACACTTTTACCCAATTGTCTTGTTCCCAAGGAGTGCTATGAATTCTTCCATAATTATCTACTATTAACATTTCTCTTGGATTTAATTCATTAAATTTACATATATAATCATTAAGAACATTAATACTGCCTTGAAGAGTTCTTTTATCTCTAGTGTCAATATTATCTATCTCTAACATATGATTCATTTTAAGAATTAATCCATTAATAGTATTTAATTCTCTTGCAAAACCAGCTAATGGTACTAAAGCTTCTGATTCAGTTTTATATGCCAATCTAACAGAAGCTGGAATTAAATCATCTGAATTACCAAGCCATTCAGCTCCTCTTGGATAAAGATTTAAACTATCTTCCATTACAAAAAATGGATTTTTTTCATAATACTATATACCTTGAGTCATTGTATTATGTGTATCAATTACATACATATCTTCATCATCTTGATAATAATATTTATATGGCATATAAAATTTTTTATTAACTTTATTAAAATTCAATGATTGATAATATTCTCTATCTTGAGTAATTTTTAAATTTCTATCTTTTACCCAGTTTAAATCTGGTGTCTAATACCAATATAAATTAGAAATATAAAAACTTCCTTGCAAAGATTTGTCAATAGTATAATAATCTACAAAAATAGATTCATTACCATTTTTATCTTCAACAAACTAAGAATCATAATGAGCTGTTAAAATTGCTGGCGTTAAGAGTTTCCAAGTTCCAACAACAGTAAAAAATAATGGGTCATCTACTGAAACAACATTTAAATTTGGAACTTCAGTAATATCTTGTCTAAAATAATATTTATTTTCTTCAAAAGGAATTAATTTTACTTTATATTGTCCAGAAATATTAACAATATTATTTATAATAGTAGCAGGTACAATATTACCATTTTCATCTACTATCTAAATTGTTGTAGTTTCTTTATTAATAGTTTTATCTAAAGCTAAATACTAACGCTCCATTATTTCAGGATCTTGTGCATCATATTTAGCTTTCCATTCAGCAGCACTTAATTTTTCTACAAATAATATAGTCTATAATGGATTGTTAGGATTCGGTCCTTCATAATAAAATCTATCTGGTTCATAAATATAAATTAATTCTGTTGATTCTTCAGAAGTACCATAACTACCTGTATCTGCATTATACATATTTTTATCGATCATATTAACATTAACAGGCATATTGGATGGAGTTATTTCATAATATGCTCTACCTTGAGTAGCATTTTCATCAACAGATAATTTATAATCAATACCATTAATATCATATATATCTGTTCCACCAGTAACAGGATAATAATATTTATTAGATTCATATTTTCCAGACAAATTAGCTCTTACTCCACCAATATATTCATAATAAGCTACCTGTTCTAATGGCTATTTATTTTTTTCATACATCCATTCACCATTAGCAGTTTTAATATAATATCCTGGAGTAAAAGGATATAATGTAACAGGTTTCCATTTTGGACTACTTTCATCAGCAATTTTTTTATAATAAGTTTCTTCTTCATCAAAATCACTATCAGTAGCTACTTCATACCCACCATCATTAATATAATAAATATCTGGAGCATATTCTTCTTCTGTTAATTCTATTTCTTCATAATCATAATTAATTTCACTATAATTATAAGTAAGTGCTTTTCTATTATAACTACCTTCTGTAGCATTATAATATATACTTGTACTTGGTGCAGATTCTAAATCAGAAGCAGATAAACCATTTTCGGTATTAACAATAATCATACCTATTAAATCATGAGCAGTATTAATAACACCAGCTAATGTATTTATCTAAGATTCATCTAATGTAAATCCATTACCAGATTCTTTAAGATTTGTTAAACGAAGACCCTGTCTAGCTAATGCATTACCACCATCTTCCCAAGCAATATCTAAATTTCTTTTATTTGTGGTTCTTATTAAATCACTACTATCACGTCCACCATATACCAAATCCCATAATTGAGCAACAGTATCTCCAATAGATGGTAACATAATAGAAAATTCTTGTGTATCAATCTATGGCTCATAATTTACAGTACCAGCCATTTTATGATAATGATATTCATTACCACTTAATCCAGTAGCACCTATATCAATTTTATTTTCATTAGTCCATCCAGAAGCAGAATAATCAGAAAGACTGCCTGCTATTGGCTATCCATTATTATCATGCTATATTAATAAATCTTCACTGTAAGAAATATTTTCTGGATCAAATCCATCTTTATTATAATAAATTGCAGCATCTAAATTAGAAAATTCTGGTTCTGGTTGCCAAGTCTACAATAATGGATTATATGTATAATTAGTAAATATTTTCTAATTTTTATCATATATATCACTTGTCCATTTTGTTGTTTCATCAGATGGATATAATATATTATCATTACGAAGTTTATTTACTGGATTATTATCTATTGTTCCAACTGTGGAAATAGTTGGTCCCATTAAATTAGCATTCGCAGCTTTAATTCTAAATCCCCATTGCGGTTGCCAATGAAGTTTATAATAAACATTTGTACTATCAGTATCAAAATGTGGCATAATAGGTATGATTGAAGGTGCATCTGCGGTTACATCAAATGTTGGAACTACAGTATTTAATTCAGCAACCATTACATATTTTTCAATACCACCACTATAAACTTTTTGCCAAACGGTAGAATCATATCCTCTAGCAGTACCATATATTGCAACATCTGTCTAAAAATTAATTAAGAAATTTTGCTAAGTATTTAAATTAGCTGTATTATCTCCAATTTCCGCAATTGTTTTCCATAAAGCAATATCATAAATAAAATATTCCTAACCATCTTCTTGATGAATATAAGAAACCATTGTGGTACTATTAGAACCTGTAACAGGACTAATATATTCTGTTAAAGTATTTAAAGAGTATTGATAACCTGGAGGGATGACAAGAATCGTATTCTAATGGATATTTATAACTGCTGCAGGAATTTCAAAAAGTCCATTAATTCTAAATATTTTACGATTTTCTAATTCTATATCAGAATCACCCCAATATTGAATAAAATCATTTTCAGTTACAGTATCATAGTTAATAATATAATTAGAAGCATTTAATTCTCTTACTTTAATATAAATAGGAGTCTAATTTATATTATACATATGACAACCTGGTTCGACTCTATAAATTGTACCACTATATAAATTATTTGCTTTCTATGTACTTAATATATCTTCTTTAGTAATAACACTTTGAATAATATCTTCTTGAGCGGTAGGAAGCAATCTACCTTCAGAATCTTTTACCCAACTTCTATATAATACATCGTTAATTCGATAATAATTATTAGGATATAAATCAATAGAACAATCCTAATCATATTCAATTAATACATAACGTCCTGTATAAACACCATCTTTAGCACATTTTTGTTCCATTTCAAATCTACTAGGATATTTTTTATCAAATGCAAACTAAGTTCTTGCGGTGTTTGTAATATTGCCATAAAAGCCCATTTATTAGCCCTCCCCATCTTCATATATAATATCAACAATTAAAGAGCCATTTTCTAAATTAGAAAGACTTGCAATAGAGCTTGCTTCAAAAGATAAGGCTGTAATTTCAACATCTTGTGGTAATTCAAGTTCATAAATTCCAGTAGAGCCAATAACTACTGGCTCACTGGAATTATTAACTTTAAATTTTGTACCAGGCAATGCTTGAATACCTAATTGTTTGATGGGAAGATAATCCGCAAATATACTTCCTGAAGATAATTTTTGCGGAGTAATATTACTTGGCTAATTGCGGGCAGTATCATTTTCACTATAAAATCTAAATTGTTTTATTCGTCTAGCCATTATAACTCCTTATCCTCCTTTATCAATAAATTCTATCAACAGCTTTAGTCGCAACAATCTACATTGTTCCATTATAAGTTAAAGGAATTGTCATTTTACTAATTAAATATTCTCCCTAAACTTTACTATTACTGTCATTTATAAGAATTCTAGTATTTGGCTCCAAATAATAAATAGGAAGCGCAGTTAAAGTAATCTATTCTGCACAATAACTATAATTATATAATAAACTATTTAATTCATTAAAAGCAGATTTACTCTAAGCACTAATTGAAAATAAATTTTCAATATTATCTGTAATATTAATATAAGAATAGCTTCCTTCCTAGGCAGCTTCTATTACTTCCTATATATCTTGAGTTTTTTCTTTAAAAACTACTGGTGGAGTATCTCTATAATAAATCGCTTTTATCTTATCATCATTGACTGTTTTTGACCTATCTCCAATATATGGCACTCCATATTGAGCAAGGTCTCCTCCATAAGTAGTATCTATAAAATCAATCCAAAAAATTAATTTTTCTGGATTACTTAAATAAGTAGTCCAATAAGTTTCTGGATTAAATTGATTTGATAAATAAATTTTCTTTAAATCTAATTTATTTCCTTTATCATCATATAAATCTTCAAAAATAGTTTTTTCTTTTTTATAATATTTATTATATTCAAAAGGAAGTGATTCTAAATATAACCAATAATTATTTTTATTAGAATTCCATAATTCCTTATTTACTATTTCAAATTCATATTTATCATTTAATATATACAAAGGATTAGATTCATTAATAGGAAAATTTTGTTTACTATAACATAAATTAAAAAATCCCCAAATGTAATAATTATATGGGCTCATAGTATCCATTAATTTATAAATAGAATGATATTCATCAAAATTAATAAATACTAAACGAGACTGGCTTTTTAATATATTAATATCGCAAATTAATCCAGTTCTATTTGCAATTTCGATCTATATATCTTCTGGAAGAGTAGAATCTTTTTTTTGATTATAAATAGAAATAGCTAAATCTTTTGCATTAATATATTCTTCATTTTCTAAAACATAATAAGTCTAATTATCATTATAAGATTCTAATTCTTTATTTATTAACATATAATAATCATGAGTTACTATATAATATTCCTAACCACGTTTAAAATTTATTAAGGGTTTCCTTTTATATCCTTCGCCATAATTTATATATCCAGAAGGATGAGTACTACTTGGATGTTTTATATTTCCGTATTTATAAATTTTACTTTCATCTAATGGCGGATTTGTAGCATCCAAACGATAATATTGTTCATAAATTTTTGTAGGATATAAATAATCAATATTCCAATCTTCTCCATCTGTCATTAATATATGATACCAGTATCCTTTTGTTGCACCATAATTTTCAAAATCCAACTATGGAATTTTTTTATATCCTTGATAAGTATAATAAATTTTATTTATTTCATAAGTAAACTATATAATTCCATTACTATTATAATAAGTTTTTCCTCGAATAAAATAATTATCTACTTTAATTAAATTATTATTCTAATCTTTATAGTAATAATCAAAATTATTAGAAATAATAAAAGCTTGATTATATTCATATGTTTTTCTATAATATTTTAATTCCTAAGCTAATGTAGCATTATACTATGTAGCTAAACTATAATTAGGACCAGATTTAGTATAATAATTAATACCTAAATTTTCAAATTGAAATTTTGATAAAACCTATAATACCTAATTATAAATCTCTTTTCCCTAAGTATAATATGTTTGTCCTTTTTTCAAAGAAGCAGATTTTTCGTATCCAAGATATTCATAATAAGAAATACCAGATATATAATTAAACTAAGGCGCTATAATTGTTGGTTTTTCTAATTTTGTTTCATCAATAATCTCAATATAAGCAGTTAAAAAATAATTATTACCATTTTTATAATAGTATTCTTTTTTATAAGGCATACTCTATAAATCAAGTAATCCTTTATATTCATACCAATAATAATCATCATTTTTATCAAAAAAATAAGGTTTATATAATTGCCAAGAATTATTTCCTAAATTTAAAAAATAACAATCTGTAAATTCAGCTGTTCCAGAAATTAAAGATTCTGTTGGAGAAAAAGGATAGGGTCTATATTTTTCATTTTTATAAGTTTCAGAATCTACTGAAAAAACAACATCTTTATAATAATAAGTTAAATTAGGGTCTAATTCTTTAATTTCTGTTGCATCATGAAAATTATATTCTTTAAAAATTTTTGCATCTGAATCCCAAATATAATAATATTTCTAGTTTGTATCAGGAATACTTTCTTCTGGATTTAAAAATTTTATATCTGTATTATATAAAGTATCTCTCCAAAATCCTTCCATATCTTGGTAATATTGTTCATAACCAGTATATCCAGAAGGATAATAACGAATATTTTTTTCTCTAATTAAAGAAAGAAAATCATCTTGAGTATTATATTTATAATAATCTACTGCCATTTGATAAATAATTTCACGCCAATCAACTATCTAATAATTAGTAATTGGTACTAAAGATTCTGTTTCATCAGAGCCTATTTTTTGACTAAATTCTGTATCTGATTTTAAACTATCAGGAACTTCCGGTTTATAAATATAGCTATGATACCAATGATTTTTGCCAAAATTTTTTCTTTCTAGAGCATAAAAAAATTTATGAGTACAACCAGTAACTCTAGTTGGATATATTAAAGATGTTGTAAATCCATGCTCAATAGATTTAATATATTCTAAATTAGTATTAGAATCAATCGCAGTATCAAATAGCCAACACCAAAAAAGTGTATTATTATCAACTGCTGAACGAATATGAGAATAAAAAGTATCACTTGTATTTTCTGGCTAAGGAAAAATTTCTAACCAATCTTCAGTCTACCAAGTCTTTCCAAAATTACCTAACTAAATAGTTTTTAACTAATATACATAATAATTAAAATCTTTAACAGAAGAAATTGGCTAAGTAGAATTTTTAACAATATCATAAACTTCCTATCCCGTTAAATTTAAATAATAAGAAATAGGATGTTCATTATTTATATCAGCAAAATATAAATATCGTCTTGCCCAATCATCAATTTCCCACCAATCTTCTGATAATCCAGGAGGTAATGGTGTCGTATGAAATAGATTATAACCTGTTATTTCTTCTAAAGAAATTAATTCACTACTATTTTTTTCATTAACTAATCTATCATATTCTTCTTGTGTTAAAAAAATTTTATTATCTTGATTTTTATAATAAACAGGTTTTTTATCTATCGCATATCTTAAATGAATTGGAACATTTTCAGATTTTTTTCCCCATATAACATAATCATTTTTAATACTCGCAAAATCTGGAGAATTTTGAATTGCTGTTAATAAATTAGCTCCATTAAAAGAGTAAACAAAAGAAGACGTGTAAGCAGCATTATCTGCATATCTTTCATCCTATCTATTTATTATATTATTCCAAGAGACATTAGTATAAGCTTTTTTTCTACGAAATCGAAATCTTCCATCTACATCATAAAAATATTCATAATCTCCTAACATTTTAACTATTAAATCAAGCATATTAGTAAGTGCGGCACCGACATTAAGAATTAAATCACCAGCATATGTAAGATCGGTAAGACGATACCCTGCAGTATCCCCATATTCAAGTTTTGCAACAGAATAAATTTGATAAATAGGTTCATTTATAGTTCCAACATTTGTATAAATATAAGTAAAAGAACTTGGATCATATTCTAAATCTTTTGTTCTTGTATCATATACAAAATTATTAGCTTTTAAAGAAATAGTTTTAGAAGTAGGAGCATCATTTTCCCATATATTATAAATTAAATTATCTGCGGCATCTTCAAATTTAATATTATCTACTTCAGATGTTGTATAATTAAAAAATAGATACAATGGAGTATCTCCTCGATACTCCATTAATTCAAATCCACTCTAATCTAAATCTTCAATAACAATATTCTAATAAGGTTCTTGTCCATAAACATGAACTGCTTCTCGAATAATATCTTTTAATTTTAACTAATGATAAGTAATACTTCCATCTTCATTTATAATTTCTTCTTTTCCAAAATCTACACTACAAGCAACTATATTTCCACCAAGATTTCCATTTAACATACACATCTTATCTTTACCAGAAATACTAACAGTATAATTGTTTGTAGTTACAGATGTATTAAAATTAGTAATAATATATACACCTAAATTAAACCATATAATAGAATCATAACGAGAATCAATTTCATTTATAAGTCCTACATATAGCTAAAATTTAGATTCTACACCCCAATAAGTATCATGTATATTAAGATTTTTTGCTATTAAAGAAAGAGAGCATGACCTTTGAAGATTTGAAGAACCATCTATATTTACAGAGCCACCTGTTACTTTACCTTCAATTTCTTCAATAGAATCTTCATTATGATTTAAAGCAATAATTTTTGCATAAATCTCTTTACCATGCTCCATATCTAATTTAGATAAGAAATCTTTATCAAGTAAAGGATTGTTTTTATTATTAATCATAATTGCTATCTTCCTCCATACATTATTAATGCTATTTCTAATTCTTTAATAAAATCATTATAATACTATTTTATTTCTTTCTCATATTGAGTCTCTACTTTACCAATTTCTGCAATAGTTCCTGTTCTAGCAATATTATATCTTGTATTATTATTAATAATTGTTAAGTATGATCTTAACTATTTCTAATAATCTTGTTCCATTTTAGCTAGCTAATCAGGATTTGTAATTTTTGCTTTTTTGGCTTGATAGTCTTGTTCTAAAGAAATTAAAGATTTAAAAGCATTATATCTTTCTACAATTTCTTCATAAGCCTTTTTCTTACCATTGACAGTTTTATTAGTTGATTCAATATCATAAGTTAATTCTCTTATTTGATAACAAGCTTCACAAATTATAGCATTATCAAATTCAATTTTAGTAATTTTTTCATTACGCAAATCTTTTAAAGTATATTTATTAATTTCACTTAAATCAATTGTATCTTTATTAATAGTTATTTTAGTATTATATTCTGACTCTGAAAACATGTTAGTTGGCTAAGCACCATCTATAAACTAACCAGTAAATACTGGACTGTAATTACCATTAGCATCAACATATACTCCATAATTAAACATACTATCTACATAATATTGTTCATTTGGTAAATTATAATAACTATAATCACCTCTTGAATTACAAATAGCATAGACATAATATGGGTCTGTAGTTTCTAAATCAAATACTTCAGTACAATCCATATCTTTATAATACTAATCAATAAAAAATGCCTAATAACAATTATCCTATAATTGTTCAAAATCTACAGCTTTAATATAATGATTTAAAGTATTATAATTTTCATCAATTTTTGTTTCAGAAATATAATAATATTTACCTTTATTAAAATCTTCTATCAATGGAGTTTGAATAAAACTTAAATAAATTCTATCTTGAAAAAAGCTTCCTTCTTGTAACCAAAAATCATCTGATAATCCAACAAAAGGATTATTAGAACCATAATTTACAATAAAAATTTTTTGAATAGGACGTAATTCAAAATGAAGTTCAAAAAATTTAACAATATTGGTTTTAGCATTATTTAAAATTTCAACTAAATTATTAGTGGTAGTAGTAGTTCCATCTAATGGATTGTAATTTACTCCTTGCTATTTTCCAATAAATTGTTGCACTGGAATATCTAACACTTCTACAGAATGCACTGTATCAAAAACATTTAATGCGGAACTTTCATATCCATAAGTAATAGAACCCTAAATTCCATTAGGAATATAACCATCTGGCTATGTAGAACCAACTAATTCAGACATAATCTAATCTTTCGGAACTTCTATTCTATCTACTGGAATATCAAATTCTGCATAATAACTACCTGTGCGACCAATTTGAATTCTTTCTATAGATTCTTTATTTCCATCTAAAGTAACTAAATCTATAATTGTACCTGGTAACATATCCATTATTTTAATGGAGGTTACGGGTCTTGTATTAACAACTCCTGTTAAATAAGTTAACTATCCTTTAAGGCTCAACATTCTTTGTACCAGTTCTGATGCAGGCTATCTTAAATTATAAGACTATTTATTAATAGTAGAAAAATAATCTGCTAATTCTGGAATAGCATTAATAATTCTTTGATAACTTCGCATATCAAAAACTGGAGTAACACCAGCCTCAAATAAAGAAGGCATAACTGAAAGTAATTCATCTAAAGTATCATCATGACTAACCAATTCTACTGATGCCCAACGATTTTGAGTATGTACCAAATCTTGTACACTTACAAATCCTAAATCCTACATATTTTTATATGTAAAATCTGCAATTTCATATGCTTGACTTGTAAATGTATGTAACATTCTTCCAACACCATTCATAGCAGATAAAGAATTATTTAATAAACGTACAATATAATTACCTTCTGATGGAGACTTAAATAACTTTGGTTTTCCATTATTTAACCAATTTAGCACTCTTAATTTAAATAATCTTTCTGCAGAAATATTATTTGTAACAATATCATTAGTTCTTTGTTCCAATCCAATAGCATCATCACTATCAATAAACTAATAATTTTCATCCATCTAATAAGAAATTAATCCAGATATTGGAAATTCTTTATAATATACCATACCATTTCTAAAAACATATGGATATTTACTTCCAATAGTATCAGTCTTAGTTTCTAATATATCTGTTTTAAAAGTATTTACTTGTGGATTAAAACGTATTTTTAATTGTACATCACCATCATATAAAAACATATCTTCAAAATCTGCGGTAACAGTATTAGAAATAATACGTTCTGAATATAATCCATAGTCATTATATTGTTGAATAGAATATTTATACTAAACACCCTGTTCAATAGTATAATCTCTCCACAAGAAACGAGTAGGAGATTGAGATTGTAATGAAAAACTCATTATTCTATTCCATACATAATTTTCATTACTTGCGGCACGGCTCACTATAAAGCTACCTATTGCTAAAGTTTCACGCCCTTCATAATCTAAATCTCCAATTAAATTCAAATCTATATATCCTTCTTCAAAACAGTTAGTAGCTTTTAAATGTGCTTTTAATTCAGGATTTACAGATTCTTGTTGCATTATTCTATATTTACGAGTCTCTAATACTAAACCATTTGAAGTCTTAATTTCAAATGTCAAATAGTATGAAACATTTGCTTCTAAATCTCTTGGAATTTCATAAGATTCAATTGCTTCATATGCGCTAATATCATTTAAAATATTATGTATAATTTCTCCGCTATCAACTATTACTTGACCAGTACTATTTGATAATTTAAAACGACTTGAATATAGTTTTTCAGTAGAGTCTCCGATATTTTCATCTTGAACATATTTACCAACATAATAATATTTATGGTTATTAATATTTTCTGAAAGTCCTTCAATAGAAATTTCTGGTTTACTAGTATATTTAACTACACCGACAGTTGAATAATAACCAGGTTCATAAGATTTTAAACTATCATTATATGATAAATATGCTAATTGTATTTTATAATACTATCCAATTTTTAAATATTTTGCTACGCTACTCATATCAAATGTTACATTTAAATTAACATCTAAATCCCATTTACCAGGATCTGTTTGAAAAATTGGATAACCTAATAAAACACTATTCTATACAGTTTTTATTTTAAGGGCAAATCCATTTATCTAGCTTTTCGCCACAGCCCTGTTTAAAGAAAAAGGGACGGATAGTGTCACATCACTATCCGTCTCCTGCGCGCAAAAAGCTGGAATTGTGCCCTCTATTAATGGAGGATACAATTTAACAGCCATATTTTATTACTCCTCTTCCTCAATCATAAAAGAGATTGCGGCAACCTGAGCCGCAGTCATATCAATTTTATCAAACCAGTCAAGTTTTAACATACTAACTGGAATTTCTTGTTCAAGCTCTAAGAAATCTTGAATTTCTTTAGTAGCTTCTTCAATTTTATCATCATCGATCTTATAATTATTTGGGTCTTCCTCAGTAGGTTTGCCATACTTTTGGATAATTTCCATTCTTTTTTGTTCAATTTCTTGAGCAGCTTTTAAAAAAGCATTTAGATTTTTTTGAAGATAAAAATTAACTTTAACAGGATAATTTAAATCAGAACCATCCTTTGTGTTAAAAGCTTCAACAAGAGCAGTTGCTTTATTATAAATATCTAAATTTGTATATAATTCTTTTGTAATCATAAGATGTTTTCTCCTTTTTCTCTATTTTTTTGCTATTTTTATTAAATTTTTCTTTTTTGAAAATAACAAAAATTGAACTCTATTAAAATTACAATTATTACCGCCATCAGCAGGACAATTATTATTATAAATACAGCCTGGTCTTAAAGTACATAATTGACATTCTTCTCTATCAGAATAAGCTGCATATTTATTTACAATATTTATATTATAAAAACTTCTTTTTAAATCTGAATAATAATCATAAAAAGCATTATGTTCACACAATCCTACTTTTCCATCTGGTAAAATAGTAATTGTTGTATCTCCATCTGCCATACAACCGTATTCTTTCCAATGAAGATTTCTCCACTAAAAATTATTAAAAAAAGATTCAATATATAAATTTAATTTTTTTAAATTAGGATAAGTATTAACTTCAAATTCATCTCCAAATAATTCATGAACACTTATGGAAAATCGGTTATCCTTTGAAAAATTATCAGCTAATATTTTTATTAATTTTCTAAGGCTATAATAATTATCTTTTCCTAAATTTAATCTAATATGAACATTAATTTTTTCTTTTAAAAAGTAACGTATATTATTTATTAATAAATTAAAACTTCCTCGTGGAACCTATTTTATTTTTTCATAATCTTCTTCAATACCATCAATTGTAATCTACAAACTTTTTAAATTCCATTTATTTTTAGCTTTTAAAATTTTTTCTTTATTAAATAACAAACCATTAGTAATCATAAAAGATGAATAATCAATATTATTTTTCTATAACTATTCATATAAATAATCAATAATTTTTTCATTAAACATTGGTTCTCCACCAAACCAAGAAATTTTAATAGAAGAAACCTAATTTTTAATTAATAATTTTATAAAATCATCAGCAACTTCTTCTGTCATCTAATAATGTTCATTACGAAATTTTTTTTCATAACAATAATAACAATTCGCATTACATCCTAAAGTAGAAAAAATAATTGCTTTTGAAAAATTTGATAATAATGAATAATTATTAAAATTTTTCTAAGAAACATTTAATTGATTCTAAATATTTTTATATAAAGAATATATATCAAAATTTTTTGGAACTTTAAACCAATGTTTTATTAAAAAATCATTATCTTCAACACAAGTAGGAAAAGTCTAAACAATAATTTCTCCAGTAAGCATATTTTCAATAATTAAATCATTGTAATCATATATTTTTACTAAATAAATAGAATCAATATATTCTGTATTACAATCAACAATCTAATGCGTTAAAAAATTATTAATTTTTTCACTTGGTAATTGTAAAATTTTTATCATATATTTTTTCCTTTTTTATTATGGTTCAGAACCATTTCCTTCCTCTGGTACAGGTGGATCATCTGATTCGCATGAACATTGATAACAATCACATTCACAATAATTACATTCACATCCGCAATGTTCACACCATTTAGCATTATCATTATAATAGTTATAACCTTCATTAAATCCCTAATGATAAACTCTACTTTTTAAAGTATTTGATTCTCCTCTATAATTTGAATCAATTTCACAGCTCTATATACTTTTATTTTCATAAAAGAATAGACTATACCATCTTTATAATAACTATATTTAATAGCTTTCTGAATAGTGATCATTACAATTACATTGGCAATCTGGATCACAAGGTTTTTCGTGTCCAGCTTTTTTATATCCATCTAAATATCCTTCAGAATAAGCATTTCTAATAGTTTCAGATCTGCATTTCTACCTTTATTTTCATAAAGGATTAGACTATACCATCTTTTTTATAAAGTTCCTATTATAGTCGTTGAACGTCCCTCTGTTCTAGAGGTTTCGATGCGTTTGATTGCCCAATCTTTAACGATTTTACCTTACCGAAGCCGTTACTCTATCGCCGCAAGCACATCCCTGTACTTGTTTGGTTGTTAAAGCTCTAAGGGTGTCCCCGCAGTTTAAGGAATTTTACTAGCACCAGTAAAATTAATCATCATCATCTCCCCATGTACAAAATTCTTCTCCATGGCTTGGTAATGATGGGATAATTTTAATTAACCAATCCCAATTTGTCCAAATGCTATTATATATATTATCTAAAACAGTTCCTAAAGCAGTATTTTCATAATGAGTTGTATTAGCTATTTTATTAATAGTAGTAGGACCATTTGCAGTTAAATTAGCAATTTCTACACCACTACCATTTGCAGCTATAAGAGCATTACTGCCATCAGGTAATCCACCAATGCCCCATCCTGCCCATAAATAATAAGCTTTACTATGAGCAGAACTCATTCCAACAACAGATTCTTCAAAATCACCCCAAAATAAAGCGTCTCCACTACTAGCTTCTTCAATATGCCATTTACCCATAGTGACACTATCTTCACCAGCGTAAAAGAATCCATTATCTATTGTTGCATTTTTTAATTCAAATTCACCATTTTCAAATTTTAAATGAGATCTACTATTACCTACTTCAAAAGCACCAGTCCATTTAATTCTAAAATATCCTTTACCTCTACCTACACCACTCTAAGTAGTACCACCATCAACAGAACCTTCAATTCTAAAAGGATAAGTATTATGTGTACTACTCATATAAATAGTTCCTTGGTTGCTATTAATAGCTTTTAAATCAAAACTATAAGAAGTAATTTTACCTTGAGTTAAATTAATATTAGTGCCAGTTTCATTAGTAGTATTATAGTCTGCAGACTATAAATAATAATTATTAGTTCCTATATATAATAAATTTTTATATTCATTATTTAATTTAGTCTGTGCAACTAAATATGGAGAAGTTGAACTAATTTTTACTCCACCATCATCACTATATCCTTTTATCTCAAAAGAAGCTTTTTTAGTAGAATCTCCTAAAACAATTTTAGCACCAGTTTTTTCTCCAGATTGATAATCAACAGTCTATAAAAAAGACTAATCATTACCAATCTAAAAAATAGTAACTGACTAATTACTACTATTCTATGCATCAACTTTAATAAAAGGAGATATAGAACTAATTTTTATACCTCCCTAAGAACTAAATGCTCTTAATTCAAAAGAAGGATTCTTTTTATTTCCAGTAGGATCATCACTAGCACCTTTTAATGTAATTCTTGCACCATTTTTATTAGCAGAATCATAATCATTTGTTTGAATAAAAGAAGTTGTTGTATCAATCTAAAAGATTGTTTTTCCAGCCTCTTTTACCATCATATAAGGTGTTAATGCTGAAATTCTAACCTAACTAGAAGTATTAGTATAACTTGGAGTAGTAGAACTCGTATTTGCAACATTATTTTTAGTAGCTCCTTGAATATCAATAAAACCATCATCAAGGTCAATTAACATTCCAGTAGCATTACTGCCAGTTTTATAAGACATACTTTTTATTTGACCAGAATTGCCATCAAATTCAATACGTCCTTTATTAGATTTACCAATAAAAGCTTTACCATCTATTTTAAATCCAAAAGATTGTGCTCCTTCATGATATCCAAATAATCCAGTTCCCGCATGAGCATCTGCTGCGGTTCCTCGACTACTTGCATCAGAAACATCTCCCATTAAAACACCGTTGAAACGATTAGCATTATCTTTAAAACCAGCACCTAACATTGTTGCTAATATTGTACCATTATTTTCATCAATTGTCAAATCACCATTCCATGAATTTAACATTTGTGAAGAATATACATTTCTTCTCATTATAATTGGCTAAATCCAATATTCAGTATTTCCAATAGAGGCAACAACATTTATCTTTCTACTTATTCCTTCAAATAGCATAGATGGAGGAATTAACTAACCACTTTTTATTTCAACTGTTGGTTCATTTGCTTTAGCAGTTAATTTAATTACACCTTCACCCATTTTAGGATAATAATTTGCAGCAGCAGTTACATCATCATGATTAGTAGTCCAAACAATATTAGAATTTATTTGCGGAGCATTATCATAATATAAAATATAAGGATTTTTATAATAATATTCACACTTGCCAAAAGTATCATATATTATTTCAGTTGTTCCTTCAATTGAATATCCATATGAATAAGCAAAAGGTATTGGAAGATATGCCTCTAAAACAGTACCTTTTTTAGTAGTTCCGCCAATTTCAATATCTATTGAAATTTCTGCTTTTAATATATTATATCGACAAATACTATTTTCATTTTTTCGTCGTATATAAATATCTAAATGACTACCATCACTTACTTGCGTTTCTGCCTAATATACTTCTTGATTCTCTAATTCATTTCCTAAGCTATCGCAAAATATAATTTCTCCATCAGAAGAATACCAAGTAAATTTTGGAATAGGCGTATCTATATTAGATACAATATTATTTGTATAATCATATAATGCGGCTGAAATTTTTAAAGGATCTAAATCAGGCTCTAAAACATTATTAACTCTTCTACCAGTATTATGATATAAACAATTACGCCCCTATTCAAACTTTAATAAAAAAGTATAATCAGTTCCATTGGTTCCTTTTGGTCCAAAAAATAACTGTACTTCAGCCGTATAAGAAATTTTATTTTTAATTACATTACAATATACTGTATTATTAGTAGCATTTTCACTATAATATTCTTTAATTCTAAAACTCTATTCTGCATAATTATTAAATAACTATCCAATAGTACCATTCTATAAAGAAGCATCTCGTGTTATAATACAATATAATCCATCTTCAGTAAATTCTACTATATCATTTTCACTATCAAATTCTTTTCCTTCTTGCGGCCGTTGAATCATTGTGTTAGTTAAAGGAATTCTCCACTAAATAGATTCAGCATTATCAAGAGTAGTTTCTCCAGTAATAAGTGAGTTATAAGTTGCAATTAACTTTCTTAACTTACTTGTTTGAGTCATATCTTGAATTTTATTAGTCTAATCATATAATAAATATTCACCTTGTGGTTCATTTTCTTCAAAAGCAATTTTTAATGCTTTAATTAAATCTACTGTTGCTTTATCTGCGACAGGATTTTCATTAGTAAATATTAATATATTACTTTCATAATATTCATCTGTATCTAATGGATGAATAATTACTTTAAATTTATCTTCGTTTAAAGTAATATCTGGAGTAATTTGTAATGAAAAATCATTGGCTCCAGAAATTTGCTACCAAAAATTTCCTGCCCATTCATCACATATATCATCAGCCAATAAATATTGATACCATCGAATTTCAATACCACCAATAATACGAGAAAAATCTTCATAGCATCTAACATCTTTTGATTCTGCATCAAGTACATGAACCCAACGAGCATGAAGTGTTTTTAAGTTATTAACAGCATTAACTGTATAAGTTCTATTATTTGTTGTATATAAAATTACAGTATCTTCATTATAATCTAAAGCATCATAACCAAGACTTAATTCTACATCTTTTACAAAAATATTATCTAAATCTGCGACGGGAACATAATTATTTTCTTTATCATAAAAATCTTTTTCCTAATACAAAAAGATTTCTATTTCTTTTATGTTATCCATTTTAGTAATATCAAATACAGCTTCTTGAGTATAATATGTATCATATTTATATGGATTACCATACATCTCATCAGAAGTAAAATTAATATTTACTTTTTTTATAATTGGAGGCGTCTATGATGTTAATTGAATTTCATAAGTAATATTTAATCCAATTCCAAAAGACCCTCTAAGCACATTATAAGCAGATAAATATGTTTTAAAATCTGCTCTGAGGCCCATACGAGTATATTGTGTTCCATTGGTTACCTATACTCGAGCGATAGTTTTTTTAGTAACACTATCATTGGCTTTAATTGTAAATTCTTTCTAAACAGAAGCAGGAATTAAGTTATTAGTCATATCTACAAAACGTTCCCATGGAGCTTTGTAGCGATACTAACCTGAATCTTCATCAGCGATATACTTTCCAGTAATCAATTTAGACTTAGAAAAATCATCTTGCGGAATACTAACATAAACAGATTCGTTCTTTTTATATTCAGTATTATCACTATACGCGTAAAAAGTAGATGAGCCATCAGATACAGTATATTGTCCTTCTTCAGCTTTAGAATTATCAATAATATGACATATTAAAGTTTTATCATAACTTAAAGAAGATACTGTTGCATCAGATATAGTCTTCATTGCTTTCAAAAGTATATCAGCATAATCCTTTGCCATTAATCGGCCTCCTTTCTCTCCATATTCTATATTCTATCAAAAAATAATTGATGTTATTAATTATAATTGTCCGATAAAATAAAAAAGAGGGAAGAGAATGTTTAATTCTCTTCCCTTTTATATATCAAAATTTTTTTCTTCCGGCAAATTGAGCAGCTCTTTCAACTAAAGAATTCAATGCTTGTTCAATTTCATTATGGTCACTAACTGATGGGAATTCAGCTGTAATATGAACATTTTGTTCTAAACTTTCTTTGTTTCCAAAAGTAGAAAGTGTTGCGGAACTCCGTCCTGTGAACGCAGCACCTGCCGCAAGCGCATTTAAATCTATTGTATTAGAAATAGACCTAATCATATCAACAGCAGAAAGAATATTTGAAGTATCTTCTTTATTTAATACTAATTCTTTTTCATGAAGAATAGCAAGTTTTCCAGAACTACCCCAATCTCCAGTATATCCTCCAGAAGCTAAACCATATTTTCCCCAGGGGTCTTCTAAATTTTTTATATGTTTAAAAACAGAATTATCATTAGACTGTTCCATCGTTTTTGCAATTTTTTCTGTCGCATCAGCAACTTTACTTAAAATATCAGAAGATTCTTTATTAGTTTCAGTTAATTCTCTAATATTTTTTGCGCCATAATATCCATTATGTTCACTGTTTTCTTCTGAAGCTTGTAAAATACCAGATTCATTAGACGTATAAGATGCTCGATATTTTCTACCATCTTCAAGAGTATAATCTGCTTCAAAATCACCCGTTTTTCTTTTTCCAGTAGAAGCACTCTAATAAGCCCATTCATATTCTCCAGTACCTTCTTTTAAATTAACCCATTGATAATCATCTGGTTCTTCTTCATCAGCGTCAAAATCTTCACCTTCTGCCTCAGCCATTGCTTCAAGCAATCTCATAATAGCCTCAATTGCATTATTACAACCTTCAATAATTTCCTAAATTACACTATCAAAATTATTTGCGAAATCCCAAGCATAATCAATAATTTCTGTAAAAGCTTCGTCATATTCATCAGCCATTTCATGAACAGCCTCTTCTGCATCCCAAGTCTATTCAACTAAACCACCAGAGCCATTAACTGCTTCATCTACTTCTTGGCTATAATTTTGTATACTATTACCACCTAAATCTAATGCGCTATTTGTTCTAATATACCAATCTTCCCAATTCTATGCCGCTAAATCAGCAGCATCATTAACAGCACTAACAAAAGCATCTTGTGCATCTTCCATTGTCTCAAAACCAGTTAATTGAGAATATACAGTTTCATTGAAACGATCAATATAATCTTCATCTGCAGAAATTTTATATCCTGTAGCTTCATGATAAGCAGTCCAATCTTGTTCATAAAGAGTGCGATTATTATCCATAGCATTATTCATTTGCTAAGATAAAGTTTGAATACGTTTAGTATAATCTCTTCGAATTGTCTCTACTGCTTCTTGATATTCTTCATAGCTTGCAAAATCTTGTGCACGAAGATTCGCCAATGCGTCTGCACAATCTTGTTGAGCTTGAATAATCTATTCTTGTAAACTCTAAATATATTCAGCATTTAATACTTGCATTTCATGAAGTTTATCTTCATAATTTTGTTCCGCAGCTTCTACATCAGATTCATCCGCAGTATAAACATATCCATAATTACCTTCATTATCTCTCTACATACGAACAACTGTTTTCGCATTCTAAGCATCTTGCCATTGCTCATATGCTAATGCCATTTCATATTTTTTACGAAGAACATCTAAATCATATTGACTAACTTCTACTCCGCTTTCTTGGAGTTCATTAATTTCTTTCTAAATATCTCTTAATTTTCCTTTACTTGCTAAAGTAGTAGAATCATCAAGAGAATTATTTATATCACGATTTAATTTACTTAATTGATAAATTTTTTCATAGTCATCAACATATATATCCTAAATAGTCTAAATTCTATTATATTCTTCAGAAAGTTCATCTAAAGAACGCATCATTCCAGAAATAGAGTTACTAAAATCTTCTAAAATCTAATTTAATTCAGCTTCATAAATATCTGCAGCAGCTTGAACTGTTTCTTCCCAAGAACTTAACCAACTTTCTTGAGTAGATGCATAAGCATCTTCAGCTTCTTTTAATTGATTTTTAAATTCTTTAATAGTATCATCATGTTCTCCATTAGCATTATCAGCTTCTAAATCTGCGATAACACGATTATAATCTTCTATTGCGGAAAGCTAATAATCTAATTGACTCTTTAAAGCTTTAGTATTAGATTCAGCCTATGTGTAAGTGGTACGTGCCAACATTAAAGTTGTTTTACCCATCGGATCTAAAACTCTTTTACCTACAATATCAATAAGATTTTTATAAGTTTCTGTAAAAGTTTTTAAATGTTCTATTTTACTAACTGCTCTATCTAAATCAGAATTAAATTCATCAAAAGCTTCACTAACTTCATTTAATAAAGTTTTACGTAATTCAATTAATTGCTCACCACATTCAATTAATCCATCTCTATACTCTTCTATTTTAGCTAAATCATTTTCATTAAAAGAACCTAAATCATCAATATCTCCATCTAGTAAATCTCCCATATCAATTCCAGCATGATCTAATACTTCATAAAGTCCTTCTTGATATTTATCAATTTTACTCATGTTATCATCAATAGATTTAGTATAATTAGACATTCTATCTAATGCTTTATCAGCACCTTCACCAATCTATTTAAGTAAAAATTCAAGATATTGTAAATCTGCATCATCAACTTTAATTTTTAATTCTACACCTTTAGCTATAATATCAAGTTCTTTATTATATTCTTCAAGAATAGCCGCAGCTTCATCTTCCTTGCCTTTTCTAGCTGTTTCAACTGCTTCATTGTATTTATCAGTGTCTTTTTTAAATAAATCATATTTTTCTTGAGCATCCTGAAGAGGCTATGCCATATCTTCTTTAATTTTATCAATTTTATCCTGAAATGGTTTCATTGCTTCTTCAGTTGCAGCTTCTTCACCAAGACGCTCCCATTCAGCAATATATGCTTTTTCAGCTTCTTCTAATTTATCTGCCCATTCTTTATAAACTTTATTATAAATATCAGTCTGTTCTTTTAATAAAGTCTCATAGTTAATAAGCATTCCATCTGAAGGATCTATTTCAAAACTTAATTCAGAAAAATCTTTTTTTAATTTTTCTAAATCCTTAACACGATAATTTTCAGCCTCTTTGGCTAATTCACCATAAAGTTTTCTCTATTGCTAAAGAATACCAAGCTATTCTTTCATTACTTTAATAGCTGTCTAACCACTTGTAGAATCTAATTTAGTTTGTAAAAGATTACTTTCATGTTCTTTTTGAGCAAGTTCTTGATTAATTTTTATATAACGATCTACTTCTTTTTCGCCATCTTTTTTAGTAAGAGTTTTTTTCTTAGCGGGTTTGGCTTCTTTTCCTCCACCGCCTCCTCCACCACCACCGTGGCCTCCTCCAGATCCACCTTTATTAGAACTAGAGGAATTATTAGCAGAACCAGAAGCATTTTTTGTTAAAGAATTAATTTTAGGAACAACAGTTGTGCCAGGTTCAGAAGTTTCTAAAGAAGCTGCATCCATTTGAACATGTTCTGTCTCACCTTTTTTAACTAAAACTTGTTCATCATGAATAGTATAACCAGTTAATATTCTTCCATTTACAGGATCATCTGTATATGATAAATCTTTTAGAGTTCTTTTTGTATCATATAAATCTGGATGTTTAACTATTACATCTTGAGGTTCACTTGCAAAGTTTGCTGTATATCCCATTCCAGATAACATGGCATTAACAGCTGTTTTACCCATTCCAGCATCTTCAATTAATTTATTTAAAGCCGCAATAAAATCTGCTTCACCAGCATCCATTCCAGAAGTATCAATTGTAGCACCAACTGCAATAGGGCCCATTGCATCTAACATAGACTATAAATCATGAACTCGATTTAAAACTTCTTCATTACTTAATTCGCTATCATTTAATTCTAAATTTAAAATAATATTATCTAAAGTTTTTTGACGTAAAGAATCAATAGCATCTCCGTCACCTTTTGCAGCATCTTCCATAAGTTTCATAGAATCTGCATCATTAGCTAAACTATCTACAAAATCATCATTTAAAAATTCTTCTGATATATCTAATAAATCTGATAAAGCGCTTCTTGTATCTTGTAATGCTTCAAAATATTCTGTAGATCCTTTTGAACTATTTTTAAGCATATCAGACCAATTTTTCCAATTTTTAGAAAGGCTTTCAACGCCTTTATTCATTTTTTGAACCTAAACAGAAAGATTTTTTGCAGCGTCATCATTATTTGCTAATTCTTTACTTAATTTATCTGCTCCAAGATATGCAGTTTCTTCATTTTTAGCTAAATTTTGTAAATGTTTAGAATACTATATAGTATTTTCTAAATCAAGACCAGCATCAGCAACTTTATCTTTAAACTAAGAATTTTCAATAGCATCTTGAATTTTTTGAGTTTCATCAGCAGATTGCTATAATAATTCATTAATTTTTTCTACATCGCCAGTAAGACCCAATTCTTTAAATTTTTCGGCATAAGCATCCATTCGTGCCATGCTATCTTCAATCATTTGAATATTGGCTATATCTTCTGGACTAACTCCACTAAATTGAAGAATATTATTTTTGTCCTAATCAGTAAGAAGAGAAGAAATTCCACCAGAAGCAGAATAAGCTTCTAAAGATCCAGTTATTTTTTCTTGATTTGCTTGAGCTGTATATAATTCAGAATTAGCTACACTATCAACAACAGATTTAAAATCACTTACACTAGAAGTTAATAAATGAGTACCATCTGCCATTTGTTCAAAATACTAATCTACTGCAATACCAGCCGCTTCAAGCTCTTGATAAGATTTGTCATCAAGAATATAATTATTATCGGTAATTTTATTTCCAGCAGAAGTTATAGTATTATAATTTGCAGAAGCCTCGTCAAAAGGTTTTGCTGTTGGCATTAAAGAATCTAAAATATTTTTATATTTTACATCATTAGCATAATTATTAATACCATTAGCAAAAGCTTGAGCCATTGCTAAGCCACTTTTATAACCCTTAGATCTAGCATACTCATCAGAAATTCCAAAATATTTGAAGAATTCCTCTTCAGTTACACCAGATTTACCATCTCTACCTGCAGCAGCTTTCCAAGCCTTTTTAATACCTTCGAACTATTCTTCAGTTAAATTAGAAAAATTAAAATCTTTTCCTCCAGAAGTTCCTGTTAAAACTCCAAAAGCAGAATCTTTATCTCCAATTTCATTACCGAGATTTTTTGCGCCAATCTAAAGATTTTCAATAGCTATTTTTGCTTTATCAGCATTTTCTCCAATATTTTTTAAAGCTTGTTGAGTTGCTACAAGATCAACAGCAACATCATTAGATATATTAATAATATTATTCTAAGAATCTTTATAATCAACCGTGCCATCATTTTTTCTTTTATCTATAGTATATCCCATCGCGGAAGCATACTAATTTTGTACAGAACTTTTTAAATAATCTTGAGACCAATATTTCTATTGGTCTGATAACTCAGAAATAAAATTGTTTCCAAGCATTGTTGATACTGCTTGAATTTCTTGTTCAGTAAAACTAGAATTATTTTTTGCAAATTCTTTCATCCCAATCTATTCAGCAGCCAATTTATTTGAATCAGTATTAGCAGATAACTCAGCAGATAATTCAGATATTTTTTCTTGATTTAATATTAATGCTTCACATAAATTTTCATTAGTAATATTTAATGTTTTTGCAAGTTCATCTTTATTATTTTCATTAAATAAACTATTATCTTGATTATATAACTCAACAACTTTTTTTAACTATTCTGGAGAAATCTATTTAGATAAATCATATGACTAGCCATATTCATCTGTATAAGTTCCATCTTTATAAGATATTTTTCTACTTGCCTAAACTAAATCATTTTCATAATTAGCATTTCTAGAAAGTATCTATCCTGCTACTTGTCCTTCAAAAGCAGCATTTAGACTATCTTCTTCTTGTTTTAAATATTCTTGATAAAAAGAACTATTTTTATCAATAGTTAAAATACCATCTTGATTTCGATTTACAGCAGCTGCTAATTTAGGATAATTATTAATTAATTCAAGAACTTTTTCATTAGAATCCTAAATAGCATCACGCCATTCTTCAGTTCCTTTTTTTAATTTATCTATAGCTTTAACTGCATTATCGTGATCTTCAATAGATTTTTTTAATTCTTCATAAGAATCTTTTGTTTTTTGATACTATTCTGTTAATTTTTTTGAAGCTTCAGAGGCTTTTTTAGCATCATCTGCAGATTTATTATAAGCTTTAACTAAAGAATATGTAATAGCAACTACTGCTGCTATTGCAGCTATAGCTAACCAAAACTAAGCATTTAATAATGTCTAAGAAGCAATTAACTATAAATTTGTCTAATTTTCTAATTTTTTTGCAACAATAATCTATAATTCTTTTTCTTCATAAGCCTAATTTAAATCAACTCCAAGTTTTTTAGCTACACTTAATAAGCCCTCTGTCATTGTTAAAGTTCCATTTGTTGCAGCTTCCGCAATTTTTGCTCCACCCAATAAACTTGTTGCTGCAAAAGCTTCCATTTGAGCAATTTTTTCTGCATTAAAAGCTGTTGTTAACATGGGAATAGTTATAGCTAAAGTAGTAATAGTCTATAAAATCTTTTCTCCAACAGATAAATCTTCATTTGACCAAATATTACCCAATCCTTTTAATGCATTAATAGACATTGATAATGCCATTATCTACTAAGCACCTAAAGAAATAGCTTCACCAGTAGATAAAAAATGTCCTTTAGCGTTCTAAATAGTCTCTGCAATTGACTAATAAGACCCTTTTAAATTTTCATTAGCTCGTCTCTATTCTTCTGCCGCCTAAGTCTCTTCCATATAAGCATTTTTTAAATCTTTCGCTGCTGCGGCAGCATCTCTTGGCGCAGTACCACCTTCTTCAATAGTTTGAGCTAAAGCTTTTTCTGCATCAGTATATTCTTTTGTTGATGTTACTGTCTAAGCAATATTTTGCAATTCTTGTTTATAAGCTTCAGCTCCTTGTGCTTTTGCTTTTGCTAATCTATCTGTATATATTCCATTATCGTTAAGTATTTTATCATATTTATTATAAGCTTCCTCTAATTTAGATACATCTTTTATTTCAGATTTTGATATTTTTAATAAATCTTGTTTAGCACTTTTCTATTTAATATAAGCTTCAGTAGCCTATTTTAATCTTTCAGTCTATTTATTATATTCCTATTCATTAAAATTACTGTCACCTTTATTAGCATAATTTCTAGTTTCATCTGTTAACTATTCACTTCTATTTCTAGTTTTTTCTACTAATTCTGCACTTTTAATAACCTATTGCCCTAAAATTTCTTGCTAATCTAATAACAACTAAACTTGTTGTCTTTCCTAATCAGAAAGTCTTTCATTATTATCTAATAATAATTGCTAAGACTAAGCCTATTTTTTATAAACATCTGAAGCAGCTACTTCAGCATCAGTTGCTCCATTAGCAGAAGAAGTAATTAAAGCATTTATCGCTTCCTATCTACGTCCTTCTACTTTTGCTCTACCAGCCGAAGTCATCATTGATATACTATAAATCATATTATCAATATTAGTAGCAATATCTTTATTAAAAACAGATAATAAAGCTGTTCCAACAATGGAAATAGCTCCTTTTAATCCGCCCATAGAATCTATAAATATATCAACTTCTTGCAAAATTTTTTCAAATCCATTTAAAATAGTAATAAAAAAATTATCATTTAATAAATCAGAATAAATAGCTTGCGCAGCAGCTTTAACTCGTTTCTATGCAGCTTCCCAAGATTCTGCATAAATATCCGCTTGCTCTTGAAGAGTTCCTTCAGAATTTTTTGCTATACCAATATTTTCTTGCACCATATCCCAATTATCTAATAATGCAATTAAATTAGTATACTGACGAACACCACCAACGGTAGTAGCAAATGCAACTTTCTATGCTTTATCTAATGTATCCCACTTAGAAGCAGTTTCTTCCAAAATAGTATCCATGTCTTTTAAATTACCAGTAGTATCTTTAATATTAACTCCAATAGTAGCTAAAGCAGCAGAATACTTATTTAAATCTGTTCCATCTTCTAAAGTATCACCAAGTTTAAGACCTTCCAATCTACTAAAAATAGTTCTTAAACCATTACCAACGGTGCTTTCACTTTGACGAGTTGTTGCAACAATAGTAGCTAATGATGCAGCTGCATATTCATAAGAAAGACCTACAGTATCAGCAACAGCAGCAAATTGTTGCATACCTTTCGCAATTTCCTAGCTACTAGATGCCGTATTTGCACCAAGAGCAGTAATTACATCAGCATAATATTCAAGACTGTGTGAACCATTATCAAAGTTATTCCAAATAGCAGTCATCTAAGAAGAAACTTCTTCTGCACTTTGACGAGAAATATTAGCTAATTTAATTGTTGTTTCAGTACGACCCGCAATTTCTTCCTAATCTCTAATACCCTATTGATAATAAATTAATGCAGCATCTGTATAATTAGTTGTTGTTGTACTTAGTGCCTAAGCAGCTTTATTTGCCTAATCAGCAAACTTTGCCATTTGATCTGTATTATAGCTAGTAACAATTCTAATATTATTTAAAGACTAATTTAAATCTTGAGCATATCTATAAGCTGAAGAAATAGATCCCATAAATCCATGTAAAATACTACTAGAAATTTGCCATCTTGCAGTATTTTTTAAAGTAGTAGCAAATTCTGTTAATAAAGTACTAGAACGTTTTAAAGGAACTTCTGCATTCATTATAGATCTTGTTAAAGAAGCAAAAGCCTAATCTCCAGCAGATCCTAAGTTACTTAATAAAGATTGATACTATTTTAAATTAATACCACCTTTATTCAAAGCATCATTAAATTTACCTAAATCTAATTTACCAGTATCTACATTTGTAGCACTTTCTAACTAAACTTTTAATTTTGCAGCAGCAGATACTGATTTCTATATTTCTGAATTTAATCCAGTTAACTATTTATTTGTTCCAACGGAATTTATTAACTAAGTTAACTAAGTTTGCAAATCTTGTATTTCTTTTTTTGCTTTACTAGTATCAGCTGTAAAAGCAAGACTCACATTAAGTTGTTTAGCCATTCTTTATTTGCTCTCCTTTCTCTCCATATTCTCGTTTTTTTTATTTGCGCAAATAAAAAAATCGCGGAGTAGAGTTAATAACTCTACTCCGCTTAACTCCTATTTTATTTAATTAATCTTTAAATAAAATTATCCTAACTTGGTTAATACATCTCTCACAAGAGCAAGATTGTCTTTATCAGCAAGTTTCTTTTGAATTTCAGTAGCATCAAGATTTAAATTGCTATAATCTTGAGATACTGAATCAAGAATACCAAGTACTGAATTTTGATAAGTATAAACTGCATCAATAGTATCATTAATACCATCAATCAAAAAATGATACTCATCTTCTGGAATTGCAGAAACAATTTGATTAATAATTCCATTGCTATCTAAAATATCATATAATTTGGCAATATCTTCTTTTTGCTTATCAGTAAAAGTAATATTAGTATAAGCCATAATAATTTCCATAGCACCAATCACTTCAATTTTAATAGGATTTGGAAAATTATTCTAATCATGTGCTCCACTAATAACTCGCGCAATTAAATCTAATTTATCATTTACTGGAAGATATTGTTTTATTTCAATATCAATATCATTAATTTTAATATTTTTAACTTCCTCTTTCTTTTTAAGAGCAAGTTTTGTAAAAGTTACTTTTGCCATAACTATTCTCCTTTAACTCAATATATAATATATATTATATATATAATAAAAAATTTTAAAAAAGTCAAATTAAAAAGCTGATTTAGTAATTACAATTCCACTAGTCCAAGGATCTCCAATTTTAGAAATATCTAAATATTCAAATACATCTTTTATCATTTGTTTAGTACTTCTAACATAAATATTTTCTGAATTTGGATCGTTATAAATAAAGAAATCAACTTCATCCATTTTATTACCTTGTTCATCATATAATCCAGCACCAGTTAATTCGTAAGCAAAACGCATATGAATAATATGAGAAGGACCTTCTCCCTGTGCAGCAGTATGACCAAATAAATAAGATATTCTAGTATGAATATAAATATGCTCAGATTTTGTTGGTTTAAAACCAATTGTATTTAAAACTCCATACATAGCTTTAAATGAATTAGTATTACCTAAATGAATAACCTATCCCTTTCCTCCAGAAGAATAATTTTTTAAAGAAAAATTAGCTCCCTAAAATACTTTTATAAAATCTTGCCATTCTGGTTTTATATCTGCCTTAATATTAATTGTTTTACTATAACCAGTAACATCTGTTTTTGCAGCTCTATAAGTAGGAGGAATAATAATATCTGAAGGTGAAATTGCTTTTGCAATTTCATTCTCTCCAATTTTAGAAATTACTTCTTTAACTATTTTATCTGCTCTTTTTTGTATTAAATTTACATTTTTAACAGTATTACCTTTAACCTCACCAATTATAGATATTCCTAACTAAATAGATTCAGACCCCTCTTGTAAAGCATACTATCCAGCTTTTTCTAATAATGCATATAATTGTGCTTCAAAAATATCATCTGCTCCAGTTTTTTTTGCAATTTCCTAAGCATTACTCCAATGATGACCTAAATGAAATAAATATTTTGAACCAAGCATAGACTCAACCATATCTAAAATTTCATTCATTCCATCAATTTCTAATGATCTCTAAAAATCAACCTTATTATTTAAACTTTTTTCAAATCTAGTCTCAGCTAAAGATTTAAATTGTCTTAAATAATTTTCCATTTTACTAGCTTTAATAATATCTGACTATGCATTAATATCCTAAATATAATAACGCTTCATCTAAGAATGAACTAAATTTAATTCATCTATTGCGTGATGAGTTTTTTCATCCATATATTTTAATTCTCCTTTAACGCAAAATAAGGGGAAAGACCTAAGTCTTCCCCCTTAAAAAATTATCAGTTATTGACAAATAATAATTCATCAGCCTTTGCGTGATCAGTAGATACACGATAATGGTCACTAGAAGCAACATCTTCAATAATCTGAATTGCCGCAAGAACTTTCTTACTGTGGTCAAATCTTGTATAATCTGGGAATGCGTCCATAGTAAATGTAAATGTACTTGGATCTCCAGAAGAAGCCATAGTGAAAGTAAAGTTAGACTAAACTTTACAGTTTGGAATAATAAATTCAGCAGGCATATCAACACCACTCTGAGTACGGAATAATGTAGAAGCCTCAAGATAATAGTTACCACCAAATTTATCAGCAGTAATTTCAATTTGCTGTGCAGCACCAGCTTTTTCAGTATAATAATCAACAATTACACTATCAAAGCTATATCTGCTTGAATAATCAGTAACATTAGGAACAGTATATTCATCTTCTTCGTCTGCTGGAGTATCATAGTTTGGATGGCCAGCAACAACAAGATTCCAGAAAATACCACGATCATCTTCACCAGTTTCTGCGCTTTCGCCCTCACCATAATGAGTAGGAATGAAAGGCTCACTAACAATCTGATCATCCTTAACAAACATTACATAAGCAAAGTTACCACCTGCAGTAGCTGGAAGATAAGGTTGCTGTCTTACTTTAATTGTATATACGCCATCAGCATAAGTAATTTCATTTTCGTTATTATCAACTCTTTCAGTGATATGCTGTTTAATTGTATTATTAGCAGTAGCCTCAATTAATCCAGCACCAGAAAGAATCATGAAACCTTCTGGAGAGATTAATGCATCTTCCATTGTAAAAGTAACTGTACGCTCACCTTCCCAAGAAACTAAACGCGCATTACCACGACCACCAGTAGCATATACCTGTGTTGCAGAACCTTCCATGCTAGAAGTCTTTAATGTATCAAAATAAATGACTGGCTCGTTTTTATAAAAGATTTTATTACCGACTTTTTGAGTAGCTTTTGCCTTTAAAACAACGTCGCAAATCTCACGAACACCAAATTTCATAGTGCATATTCCTCCTTGTTTTAATTATGGATATTTTTCATCCAGTTATCAGGTTGGGAATCTGGTTTCGCACCCGCTAAACGAGAACGAATATCAATATCCCAATTTGTATATAGCATATATCTCTCAAACAAATCGTATAATTGATACATTGTTAGATTCAATAAATTCTATAAACTCATTGAGCCTAATCCAATAGTAAGTATAGAAAGATATTGACTAAATACGCTTAAATTAGTGGCTCCATTCTATTCTGCCACTCTTTGTCTTCCTTTCATTAATTTTTCTGCAATTTCTTTTGCTTTTGCATTAGCAGGATTAAATGCTTGCTAATCCATTGGTCCATCTTTTGCACAAAATATAATTCTCATAGCTTTTTGTAAAAAATCAAAGTTGGACTCATCTATTGTAATCATTTCTGATTCTTTTTGAAAAATTAATGAACGAGGACTAAACATTATTTTATACTATGGAAATGTCAGTAAAAATAACTACTAAACAGCTTCTTTTTTATCAGCAGTTTCTTTATCATTTATTACTGTCATAAATATCTAAAAATTGCTTACATTATCTAGAACACCTTTGTCCTATGTAAACATACTTTTATATAAACTAACTGTTTGAACACCTTTAAAAAAGGTTTCTTCACCCATAAAACTTATGTCTTTGATAGAAGGTTGATGCAATATCAATTTACATTCTGGAATCGGTATATCAGAACCAGCCATTAAAGCTAGTCTAATATCCATAATAATTATTCCTTAAAACTATGATTATAGTCTTCAATAAATTTTTCATTATCGTTTGGATTTGGCATATTATATTTATCTTCACCACCATGAATAGCTTGATACATTAAACATAAACCAGCATATTCATCTGTTAAAATAATTTGGTTTGCACCTAAAAATTCTAATTTACCAATACCTGTTAAACGACTATTATCCATAAGACTATCAATCTCAGCCGCAATTCTATAAGGTCTTAATTGAAAATCATTCAATTTCCACTAGTCAAAATGACAAATAATATCAAATTCAATAATATTATCTCTAAATTCTGGATTTTTTTTGTTAGTAGTAAAATTATCAAAATTAATTATAATATATTGTAATACAGTATTATCAACATATAACTTTGGAATATTTTTAATATTTTTACCAAACAATTCTTCCGCCTGTTCAGTTGTAATATTCTTTTTCTACAAAGCATCTGGAGTATCGTAATAAAGCAATCTTTTTAAACGATCACTCTATAATAGACGATTTGCGATAATACCCATGTCTTTTTCAACACTTAAAAAACTAGAATGCGGTTTATCAACTCTATCAATAAGCATATTGTTACTCTCCTTTTTCTCACATTAATGATTCTACAACAATTGTTTTATTATAAGAACCATACGATAATATAAATTGTCCACTATAAGTTGGATTCCAAAGTAATTTTATATGTCGAGGGTCTTTTGGATTAACATTTATAGTTACAATCTTTTTATCAAGATTAGTAGTCCAAGCAAAAGTTCTTGTATTAGTATCATTAATAAAATGATATTCTTTAACAACTCTTGGTTTAATAAATGTATCTCCTTCTATGTGCGGCGCCTCTTCTGTTATCTCTGGATTTGGATCAAGCGGTTTCGTAATCAACGCACCAACAAGTTTCTTCTCTAAATCATCTTCATCATCATTAATATAATATTCCACTGCAGTAATCTCTAAAATACCAGGAGTTGAAATCCAGTCTGTGGCTTCAACCCTCCAGCAAATTAAAGGAGAACCTTCGTCTTCATCTTTTAAATAAAATTTACTATATCTTCTAAAATAAGATAAAGTTTCTTTAGTTCTTGGCATTAAAATATGTAAAGAATGATTTGGATTATCAACACTGATTTGATGTTTTTGAATATAATCTATTTTTGTTTCTACTGGACCACGAACTGCGATATAACTAGAATGTTCTCCATCTTCATCTTGCCATGCAACTTGATAAGAACATTTTCTAATTTCACCTCTAAAATAAGCTCGTTCAGTTAAATCTTGTAAATAAATTAACCAATAAGTATTAGTTCCTACCCATTCAAAAATATCTCCAGGATGATAATTTTCCTCATAATGAACAGAAAGCATTTTATCATCATAATCAACTTTAGTGCGGTCAATGTTTATTAATGCTCGACAAATTCTATGTTCATCTAAAGCATGAATGTTTGGATATAATGTATTATCTTCTCCATTACCGCTCTAAACTTTTCGTATATCACAAGCTTGATAAGAATATTTTAATACTCTATCAAGTGTTCTACGTTTATCAAAAATCATTCGATCTTGCTACAATGTTCCACCATTAATATTTAATAAAAAACGTTGATTATCAACGCCTGTTATTTCTGGGTCCATATAAGTATCAATTGGCGCAATATGCGATTCAAGATCTTCTGGTTTATTTATTTCACTGGGATTTTTATTATAATTAAAACCTAAACGCTTTCCCAATAAATTTAAAGAAGTATTGCGATAATTTTTTGACTCATAATCTGCCATGCCGATTTAACTCCTATAGTAAACTTAGTATTTCAAAAATAGTCTTCCTATAAAGTTCAAAACTAGTTTCTTTTATTCGCAATCCTTCTAATTTACTTAATAATTGTAAAAATTGTTGAGACATAAACATTTCATTTAGCCCAACTAATTCTAATTCAACTGTATCTAACTACTTTTTCCAATCTTCATCATTTTCACGCATGGGAATACATTTCCATATCTAATTAGATAAACGCTAAATATTTTTAGTTACAACATCTTCTGGAAAATGGATGTTAAAACGATCTGAATAAATCATTACCAATCATCCTCCTAACTATAAAAAGTTACTGGAGGTCGTAAAGTACTATGCTAACGCAATACTGTCCAATTAGATCTATAACGACCATCTTTTTTAGATAGCTTTCTACGTTTATATAATCTTTGCATATGAAAAGATTCTCTTTGTGCTTCAGATAACAGAGATAATAACTTTTGTAAATGGTTTGCTTGTGAGGTCATTTTAAAATCAGGTCCAGAATATTTCATACGAATATTTTCAATAGATGATACTTGACGTTGAATCCATGCTTGTTTCATAAGCAAAGCCAATATATTTACTTCCTCTGTTGTTAAAGTTGCAGCAAAAGCAGACCTTTCAACAAGAACTTTTGGAGATTCTTGTTCTCCATCTTCAGGAAGTTCACCCCAAAGAACTGCTAAAATAAAATCTCCTGGTTTTGCATCAGCTTCATTAATAATTTCTGTTTTTATCTCATAATCTGTAAGACAAACACGAGGAAATTCAAAGCCAGGTATTGCATCTACCAAGAGATTCTATAAATCTTTTATTGTGTCTTCTGGAGTTAACTCCATATACATATCATCTGTAATTTTACCAAGAAAGCGATTATAAATGGTTGAAAAAGTTGTCCCAGTAACAGTTACTTCTTCTACATAATTTTCAGCCATTATAAAACTCCTTTATTACTCTTCTTTTTTAGTCACCTTGTATTTTGGAGTGGTGCGGCGAGCCGGAGCTGCGTTTTCTTGTTCTGGTTGAACTCTTCGCTGAGTCGGAGCGGCCGCAGGTTTTTCTTCATTCTTTTCTTCTTCAATATGAACTAATGCTTTATCAACATCAAAACCAGTTTTATCTCTTAATGCTCTTCTTTTATTTAAATCAGTTAGTGGTAAAGCCACAGCCATAGATTTAATTAAATCAATAACTCCCAATGGAGCAAAATCAAGCGCATCAAGAAAAGCATCTAAAGAACCTGTTAATAACAAATCTTTAATTTGTGCTTCTGACATATCATATTCAGGCTCTCTATGAACATTTAAGTTTTCTGTTGGCTCAGTATCAATAATCTAAAGAAAATTTTCTAAAAGCTCTTTGCCACCAGGCTAATAAGTTAATTTTTCAAGCTCACCAAAAGGAACTCTTTTAGTTTCACCCGGTGCAAATTCTCTTCTTAAATTGGTTTCTGGAATTCTATAAACAACCATACTAGAGCTTCTATTTTTTACATTATACATAGTTGTTTGTGTTATCATTATATTATCTCCTTTATCTCCAAATAAAAAAATGGGGGAAGGGGAATTTCCCCTTTCCCCCATTAAGAAAAAATATATATTAATTAAATATCTTTAAAAGATACTGTTAATACAATGTCTTCATAACCTTCTTTACCAATGGTAATATTAGCAGGAGTTGTAGCAATTACATCAGCTTTAGCCCAGAAAATAATGTGTCCTGCGCCAAGTCCAACTGATGCAGCTTCATCAACATCATCTTGTGTTAAAGGATATCCATTCCAAGTTGCTCCAACTATAGAATCTAATCCAGTATCAATATCAATTCCAATCCATTTATGTTCACCTTGAGAAGGATTTGTTGAATTAAAAGTATTTAAAGTATCTAAATCACCAGTTACAATAATATTACTGCCTGACTTGGTGATAGTAACAGCTTCCTAATTTGCTTGAGATGCTTCTGCATTTTCATCATTAGGGGCAGTCGCTAATTTAGCTACTGTTACCTCAATTAGTTTCCCACCGTACCACTTAGACGTCCATCATAGGTAGCAACCTTACCATTTACACCATCAAGACTCCAAGTCAACATCTTACCAAGTAAGCTTGTATCAACATAGCAGCAGATATTGTTAGCAAGCATGCAAACAACACCAACCTTCTTGTAAACCTGAATTTCTCTTGAACGGTCATAATTATTAAATTCATCAACAATTGTGCCACCCTCAAAAGCAATCTTTACAGGCTTACCATCAGCGCCAGTAGGAATAATCCAAGCATAACCTGGATCAATAACCTTACGAGTATTTGTTTCATCTTCAAATCCTTGCTCAAGAATAATAACCTTATGTCCCTTATAAGTAGCAAGACGGCCAGTATTCCAAAGCTCAGTCTTCATAGCTTCAGTATATCTCCAAGCTTCATTTGGAATCATATTAACAGCAAATTCATAAGTACAATAAATAACTGGAGTACCATAAGCTGCTGCAATAGTAATTAATCTATCAAATGACTTCTCATCAAAACCAGCAGCTGCAACTCTATTAGCTGGAGGAAGCTGATTTACAGAAGCCTTAAGGGCATGAGCAACCTCTTTATAAATTAATTCATCCATACCATCCATGATGATTTTGGTAACTTCAGCAAAATCAACACGACCATCAAGGAACTCCTCAAATCCAATCTGAGCAGCGCCTCCGATAGCGCTTGTACGAACTTCGAAGCTTTCTTTCTCAGCAGGACCAAGTTTGAAAACTTCATACATTCCAGCAAGACCAACACGAGTAATAAACTGTTTAGCTCTTGCTCTTGTATTAAGAGGTCTACGGAAAACAGGTGCATCACCCTGAGCAAAAGTCTTTACTTCAGCAAATTGATCATATTGCTGAACAACTTTCTTAGGAAGAATTTCATCTAAAGTTTCTTCAATCATAGAGAAGATAAGGTTCTTATTTTCTCTATAAAGTGCATATGTACCAGCAAGTTCATTTAATTCATTACGAAGAGTTTCTTGCATAGCTTCGTAAGTTAAAGTCTGTCCATTAAAAGAATAGGAAGTAGGAGCAGATGGGTCAATTTTTGCAACTTGCTTCATTAAAGCAACTAAATTAGTTCTATCTAACATTCTCTTCTCCTCCTTTCTTATGCTATTCTCATAATCTTAACACCAGGTTGTCCATCTGGCATTGTATAAACCTTAACAACTTGCCATTGCATATCACCAGCAGCTGGTGAAGCTTTAACTGTAAGAATACCTTTATTGTCTCCATCTGGAACAAGAATCTTTCCAACAGTAACAGCATCTTGTGCACTAGCAATCATATTAGTTGTAAAGATATCACCAACATTTGTCTTAAATACACGAGGAACCATAGTAGTATTAGGTCTCATCATCTTTTCTTTGTAAAGACCAAGTTTCTTCCATGGATCATTAGTAAAGTTCCACTCATAAATATCAGCAACATCTTTAGTTACATCATCATAAGCATAAACAACAGGAACATTTTCAAATTCACCAGTAGTAGAAGTATAATTAGTTCCACCATAATTTAAAGTATAAGTTACAACACCATTAGCATCTGGTGCACTTGCGGTAACCTTATAACGAGTTCCAGCAATATCAACAGTAGCTTTATCTTGATTTAAAGTAACGGTCTGAGTAATAGTTCTAGAAGTCTTACCAAACTCATCTTTGCCATTTAAATAAAGACCATTATGATATTCAACTTCAGGCATTTCCCAATCATATGGTGTATAAACACGAGCATGATAGTCATCCTTAATCATTGCAAATTCGCAATCCCATTGCTTTGTTCCATCAACATGATCACGATATAATTTAATTTCATTATAAACTAACATCCATTCACCAGAACCAGTAAAATTAACTTCACCAATTCCGTTTTGATTAGCAGCATAGTCATATTTTACAAACTGACCCTGCTCAAGAATCTCGATATCTGGATTTGCAGGTAACTGAGCATAAATTTGACCAGTTCTTTGCGCAGAAAGATGGTTTGGCTCAACTTGACCATATCCAAATTCTACATAACCACCATTTTTTGTCTTATCAGCTTGTGACTTAATAGGAAGGCGGCTATTTAAGAAATCTCCAAACATAATCTGTTATTCCTCCTTAATTAATTTAAAGTTTTCGCAGTATCTAAGACGGCTTTTACCCAAGCTGGATTAGACTCATCAAAATCAGTCATGCCCAAATTATAGGTTATTGGTCCTTTTGGGTTATTATCATCTTCAAGGTTAAAACTTACCTTATTGCGAACACATAGAATAGAAAGCTTTGCTTCAATATCATCAAGAGAATATTTATCAATGTTCTCACGAACATCTTTTTTTGCTTCATCATCAAGCATATAGAAGCTATTAATCATATCTTCTTTAGCTTTACGGTCTGCCGCAAGTTTAAATTCTCTTAACGGCTGAAGCTCAGACTCTAATTGTGTTTTTTCTTCAGCTAAGGCATTATACTTAGCTTCTAATTCAGAGAACTTTGTAGAAAGTTCTTGATATTCTACGATTTCATCTAAAGAATAAGAAGTCTTTTTCTTTTTCTTCTCATCTTCTTCATCATCCTCTTCAGAGTCTTTTTTATCCTCTGTAGATTCATCAGAATCATTTTCTTCAGATTTATCCTTTTTGTCCTTTTCTCCATCTTCCGGACCTTCTTCTTTTTCATCTTCCTTTTTCTTATATTCAGCAATATAAGTTTCAATGTCAGAAAGAGAAAATTGAGGCTCTTCTGCAGGAGTATACTCAACTTCATTTACATTCTCTTCAGCAGAAAATCCGTCTGACTCGGAGAATGAGAAGTTCAAGCGAACATATTTATTCTCAGCGGTATTGTCTTTAAGGACTGCAAATGTATGCTCATCTTCAACAAAAACACCATCAATACTATAAGTATCTTGATACTTATCTTGAATATGCGCATATAAAGCAGTCCATAGAGCATCTCCAACTGTTACTGCGTATGTAGTAAACACTTGCGCTCCTCCTTTTTTGTTATTTAATAACTCTGTTAATTCGTCCTTCATTTTCTGTAACTAATCATTAAAATCTTTAGTTAATGAAAATTGAACACTAGTAATATTAGCGCCTTCAAAACAAGGCTCATTTTCAGTTCCCAAAATACAAAGTTTTGATATTACTGCTTCATTAATAATAAAAAACATCGGTTTTCCATTATTATCTTTTGTCCACCAAGCATTAATTAATTTTTTATCAAGTTCCATTGATTGATTATTACCATGCTCTAATATTCTCTATGCTTCAGGATATTGTCCAGTCCATAACCATCCTTCAGTCATAAGATATTCATGTTCAGTCTAATCATCATCTAAAAATTTCTAAAACCAACACTATGCATTTAAATCAACAAATCCATAAGGTCTTGTAGCATCTTTAATAACAATCTAATTATTTTTTATATCAATTGTTCTATTATGCTCTTCAAAATCTTTATTATTTTCATTATAATAACCAACAATAGGAGTGCCTGGAATTGTATTAGCAATCTATTTAGCAACTTCTTTTGTAATAACGCTTCTATTACGATTAGGTTCATCACCAACATAACAAACTTTAATTTGACATTTAGAAATTAAAGGGTTTACAGGAGTTAATTGAATAAATTCACTTGGTGTATCTAATTTTACACTTGTATGTTTCATAACTCCTCCTCTTAACTCATAGATTCCTAATTAGCTATAGTCTTTTCACTCTTCTAATCATTTGACTTTTCTGGTCTACCAGCTTTAGCTTCAGAAACTTTAGTAGACGCAGTTTTAGTTCCTTCTACAGATTTTTGAGTTTTAGAATCAGCATTCTACTCTTTTTTACCCAAAATTGCTTCTGCATTTAAAGTAGAACTCATTAGCGGAGGAATCATTAATTCACTTAATTTAAGAACATCATTTTCAAAGTATGCAGTATGTAAAATTGAACTTTGAGAAAGTCCAAGAGCAATTTGTGCAAGCATTTTTGATTTACCAATTTGCTCTTGCTCTTTAAACATTTTAGATAATTCTTTATAATTATATTGAGTCGTTTCAAGCATATATAATCTAAAATTATATTTTCTTTTATTTTTACTTAATGCACTTGTAACTTTATCAAAAAAAGTATTAAACTATAATAACAAAGTTTTTAAAGTGGCTTCATCATCAAGAATAGATTTTTCAAGAGACAAATTACCATCAGTATTAAATAAATTTCTTGAAACACCAAAATTATTATAAACTGTTCTTTCAACTCTTTCAAGTCCATCATCTGCGGTGTTAGTATTTTTATCTGCAATATCTTCAATATCAACATCTGCAAAAGTTGTTAAAACATCAACTCCAATAGCATGTTGTAACATTTCAACAGCATTATTATGAATGTCTCTTGCTTCATCAACATCAAAAATTAAATCGCCATTTTTATCAAGAGGTAATTTCTAAATAACAATTTTCATTAGCTCTTGCATCTATTTGCGGCGATCTAAATCTTGTCCTGCATCAAGGTCAATAATGCTTGGAATTGCATTAATAAATAATGGCTAATCACCATTTTTAAAACAAAATTTTACTGTGCTTTTTGGATCTAATGGATACCAACCATACATACGAGAACTTGTTAAAGTATCACTTCCAATATATTCAGGAGTTAATTTTCCTTGTTTAAAAAGAATATATCCTTTTTTGAATTCTTCTGGAAATAATTTTAAAATCTTCATACGATAATTAACATCTCTAAAGCACTCATCAAAAAAAGCCATGTTAAATTCTACAACAGGAATATCGCCAATATTAAATCTAGTTCTGCAATAATTAATAGGCAACTATTGCAAAACTAATCCCGAAGCTGATGGAACAATATAACCATAATATGCGCCATATTTTACAACATCTAAAGCAATATCACCACATAATTTTTTAACATGAGAATTATCAAGATAAGTAAGAATTTCATAAAATTCTTTTAAAATTTTATCATTCTTGCTTTCTTTATCAAAAATTTCTGGTACAACATACCAATCGTATCTATATAAAAATGCAACATAATCACAAATTCTTGAATAAATACCACTGGTATTATAAAAAAATTCAGATATATCTCTTAGTAAGGGTAAATTATGTTCATGAATTGCTCTTAAAACGACATGTTTATCTCCATAGCCTCTATTACAAACCTTTTTTAAAGACCCTAAATTTAGAACAGCATCTTCTAAAGTCTTCATTCCAATTTTTATGGAATTGTAATCTAAAGGTCCTTCATAACCTGATCTATATCTAGTATCGACGATATTAAAACCCTTGGAGCGAATTTCTTCTTGTCTATCTCTAACCATTCTGCCTCCTTAGTTAATATCCTGCTTTATGAAGAAGATAATCATAAGAAATAAGATTTTCTTCTGTATAAGGAATTTCTATTAATTTAATATCATGTAAAGCACAAAAACGACGTTTTTTATTATCATTAAATTGCTACTAATAAAATCCTTTTTTTCCACCAAACTTAGCACTTGGTTCATAATGTTGCTTTCCTTGATACTCAATTAAAAAATCCAAATTATCATCATCATCAAATACTGCAAAATCAAATCTGAGAGGTTTACCATTAGAACTATTAAGTCCTTCAACGATATATTCCATTTTGTATTTTAATCCAGACCGTTCAAGAATTTCATGTATTTTCATTTCTCCACGACTTGCATCCATATATTGTAAACCTCCTTTCCGCATTTAAATTCTACTAAAAAATTTCCAATCACTAGCTTTAAATTTTTTCTTCTTTTTCTTATTATCTTCTTCTTGCTTTATATAATATAAACCATATTCAAAAGCAGAAAATTTATCTTTTCTAATACCTTTATTAGCCTATTTTAAAATAATATTAAGACCTTCATTTTCTTCACGAAGATTCATCATCTCTTCTTTTAATATAGAAGTCAATGTAAATGGTTTTAAATAATCTGCCCTTTCTTCAGGACTCATATTACTACCTTTTACTGTTCCTAATAATTTAGTTTTAGCTATTCTTTCATCTTGCAAAAATTTAACTTTACCAGAAGAAAGTTGTGTCTATGCATTTGCATGAGCTTCATTATTAATTGGAGCATTAGCCTTAATCTAATAAATTGCATCTTGTTCACAAGCTTCAGTCTAATACTTCTTATAATAATTATCTTCATCATTATAAACACCAAAATCTGGTAAAGCATCATTGGTATCTGGATCAATTTGAGATTTTACTAAATAATCTAAAAAACCAATACCAAGACCATTAGCATCTACTACTAATCGTCTTGCTTTATATTTATAAAAAAGTCTTTTGACTTTAATACACTAATCTTCAAAATGATCATCACTAAATGTATAAATATTGACCAACTATTTTAATGAAACGCCTTGTGCTTGTGGGGTTACCTTAAAAACGCACACTACAGAATCGCAACCTTTTCTACCAACATCCATTGACAGAACATAAAAACTAGTTTTTCCAATTCTACCAGATGCTTCATATTCAGGCTATTTTAAAATTCTATTTCTATCAAAAGATTCGGAATTAAAGAAAGCATCTTCAACAGTACCAGACCATTTAGATTCATATTCACGCTGAAATGATGATTCATTAAAAGTACCATCCATTTTTAAATCTTGTACAAAATTTTTATCAAGTAATTTAACCAATACAGGAACTTTATAAGTACCACCCATAATCATTGCTTTTTCTGGTTTTACAATCTACCAAACTAAAAACTATATAAGCTTATCGTAAGCATAGGTATTTTTATAACCAGCAGTGGTAATATATAATTGAGATTTATTTAACTATTCTTCTGGATGAGATGTTCCATCCATACACATACGAGAAATATTCATGGTAGGAACTATAACTTCATTTAAAATCTACCCATCAACACCAACACACTCCTCAATTACGCCGGCATGTCGACGTTTACCACGAGAGCTCTCTCTTGCCGCAATATTATCAAAATATGAACCATTTTTAAAAACATATTTTGCATAATCTTTACCTTCAAGAGTCATTCCTCTATTCCAGTTAATTTCTTTTTCAAATGCAGGAATTAAATTACATATTTCCTAAACTTTTTCTTTCATAATTCCTGCAGCCTGTTCTTTTCCTCCAGAAGTAACGAATAATTTACAACGAGGATAAAGAATACATCGAATCATAAGAATCATAATTGAAAGAAATGATTTAGAATAAGCACGTGGAAATACCGCATATACATATTGGTGTCGCATCGCAACCCGCAAGAAAACTCTTTGATAAAAATAAAATTTAAAATCTTGCGGATTTCCCATTTTTAATAAGAAATCAACAAAAAGATCTGGATATTCTCTCCAAAAGGCAATATACTTTCTTGCTTCTGGAATAACTGACTGAATGCGATCTTCAGATATACCAATTTTTTTACGCTAAGTCGATAAATCTAATAAATCTTGTAGAGCCATTATAAATCACCATCCTCTGCAAAATTTAAATCATCTTCATGCTCAGCATCTATAAAATCACTAAATTCAAGATAATCCTAATCTCGAAGAGCTTCAATTTCTTCTAAGCTAAGATCTTCTTCAATATCTTCATCTTCTTCTTTAGCTTCTTGCGCAGCCATTTCTTTAACCGCATTTTCAATAAGATTACCAAGATTCATTTCTTCAACAACAAGAGAACGAGTATAATCTTTCATATCTCTAATTGTTTCATCAACCCTATCTTTTGGACCATCTGTATAATAGCGTTCAATAAATCCTTCTTTTTCACACATTAAAACTAATTCAGAAATTGAATTTAAATATCCATCTTCATTAGCTTTATTTTGAGCCGCAGTGCATATTACTCTTATATTTCTATAAGTACTGACTATCTTTTACTTAACTATAAAAAGTTAAGGAAACCATTTCGAACTACGTATCAATAGTAGCCCTACTCTCCCGCCCAAAAGGCAAAGGAGATAGTCGATACAGGTTCTATTTAAATATATTTTACATAATACCCATGATATAGTTTATTTTCTCTAATATATTTTTTTAAGGTATCTGTACTTCCATTTGGACTTAATCCTAAAAAGATTTTAAACTCCTTCTATGTATCAAAAGTCCTAATAAATACATTATTTTCATCATAAATAGCAATCTTTTTAGCGGTTGGAGATAAATCACCTATTTTCTTTTGTCTCATTTTTTCTTTTGTTTCTTCTGAAAAATGAGTTCCATATCGAGGATGATCTTTTCCTTTGATATGCTTCCTATAAAAATAATTCTTTGATCCTTTACTTGCTTCTGATAATTTTTTTCGTCTATTTTCTTTCTAGTCTTCTGTTAAACCTGCACAAGGATTACTATTAAAACCACCCTCTGCTATATTATAAAAATTATCATTATATACAGCATTATATTCCGTAATCCATTTTCTTTCTGCTATATTTAACTCATTATAATCTTTACAAATTTCTATTATTTCTTTTTTAAAATTTTTTCTTCCATATTTTAAAATTGCCTTTTTTAATATAGAACCACTCCCTAGATAATAATCATCTAACTCTCCATAATGCTATCCTATATATTTTTTGCCATTTATTAGATTAGTAGTTAAATAAACGTAATAATACTTCATACTACACAATCTCCTTTTTATATATTTAAATAGTTTCCCACGGGATTACCATATCTTATCTTTAAGACTTAGGTTTCCCCGTTAGCTTATACTAATAAGTATAAACCCCAGCGATAACTGGTAAAGTTTTTCATAGTCCAAATTGAACTTTCCACTTTTCATTAAACCATCATACATTTTAATCATCTTCTGAGCGCCATCAACGTCACCCATATCTAATAACTAATTTGCTTTTAATGATGTTTTACAAACTAATTTTAAAGTATCTTCATGCCCGGCACCTTGAATATCATATGATTCACACATTTCCTAATATAACTATTCTAAACGCACCCATTCTTCAGGTTTATATGATTTACCCCATTTAAGTTTTAAAAAAGTGCGGTCTTCCGCAGTTAAATCTAGGTCTTCATCTTGTGAATCATCTCGCTCGTCGAAATAAGTTGTATCAGCTAAAAACCTCGTAGGCTCGGGTTCCGCAGGCTCTTTAAATCCACCTTCTGGAATAATAATTTTTCTATCATTTATTACAGTAGCTATATCTACAGCACCATAACCTTGACGTTTCATAGCTTCTTCAGTTTTTTTATCCGCAAGTTCTTGTAAAGCTTCAGTGTCGTTCCATCTAAAATCTTTAAACTAAACCAATCTCATTTTAGAGAAATAACGTCCAATAATAGTCATGCCAGTGACTTTAGTTTTATCTCTACCATAAGATGCAAGTAATTTATCCCATTCTTCTGGAATATAAGGCACATCTGCCTCTTGTAAAATCCATAAAAATGTTTGCGGATTCCAATTGTCCACAAACATAGTCATACATTTTTTACATTGATTTAAATAGCCGTCGGGATATTTTTCTAAATTATTAGAACGATAAAATTCTTTAATAGACATGGTTCGATGACATTTTTCACAATATTTTTTAGCATCTACAGCCACACTTAGCCCTCCTTTATATTTATATAAAATTTTTTAATTAAATACTCTAACTTTTTTTGACCATTTTTCTTTCTTTTGTTTTTGCGTTTCGGCAAGCTTTACAAATAGAATAAAAACCATCTTTACTTGTTTTATTTTTACTAAAGTATTTATTATGAGCTAATTTTATCTGACCGCATCTACTGCATTTTTTATAATTCCCTTTTTTGACATTCATAAAATAACAATCTAAAATATCATCTTCTGCAACGCTTGCAATAAGTCCAGGAATTTTTTTTCGCCAAAGACTAGAAATATATTCTAAGCTATGCTTTATATTAAATTTTTGCTAAAGAATTTTCTATATTTCTAAATTTTGTAAGCCATCTATTTTACAAATAACAATTTCTTCATATAATGGAAAATTTTTTAAAGCTCGATCTGCGCAATCATCAAATGCTTCCATTAAATAATATAAATCTCCATCAAAATGTCCCCAACCTTCTTCTTTTAAACGAGAATAATTACAAAGTAAATATGAACATACTTTTGGGTCACATAAAGAAACTCCAGAAGGGACAACAAAATTCTCTTCATTTAAAGTAAAAGAATCATCTAAACGAGTTGGAAAATTTACACGAGCTAATTTAGTTAATCTAATTGGCTAGCGATAAGATTCTTTAATAAGATACTAATCTTTACGCAATTCGATAATAGCTTTTTTAATAATATATGCATCTTTTCCAGTAGCAGTTTTGGATTTTTTCTCCCAAATTTGAATGGCCTCGCGCAACTATATTAATTCTGGAATATCTTCTAAATCTTTTTTTGTAATTGAAACTTTTGGTCTAAATATTTGTTGTTTATCTTCATTTACTAATCCATAAATACCATCTTCGCCATTTTCTAATTGAGAAACAAGACCTTCAAAAGAAGTTTCTCTTTTATTAACAGTTTGCATACGATTATCTGTTAAAATCTTCTTTTGTTGTTTTTCTTGTTTTTCCATACAATAAACAAGATAATTTGCTAATATTTCTAAATAAGCTGGTGTAGGATTTGGGTCTTCTTCTAAAATTTTTTTCACCAGCTCATTTCTTTCTTCTGGAGATTCAATAGTGTAATCTAATTTCATCTATTGTCCTCCTTTATTATTAGTTCAAATATTATGTATCATTTTTTCACGACCTTGTAAAATTTTTATTGATTTTTTAAAAATTTTTTGTTATTATATTTATAAGAATAGAAAGAAGGATTGATAAAAAATGAAAATTGCAATTACTGGACATAGACCTGGAAGATTAAATGGAAAAGAAAAAGAAGTATATAATTGGCTTTGTAAAAAATTTATAGAACTTCATCCAACAGAAGTAATTACAGGAATGGCAAAAGGTGTAGATCTTATTGCCGCACAGGCTGCAAAAGATTTAAATATTCCTTATTTATGTGTATATCCTTATAAAAGAAAAAGTTTTTTAATTGAAGAACAAGAATTAATTAATACTGCGGCAGGAGTTGTTTATTTAGCAGAAAAATATTTCCAGGGTTGTTATGTTATAAGAGATAGATATATGGTTGATAGAGCAGATAAAGTGCTGGCTGTATGGGATAACAAGACCGGAGGCGGCACATATTATACAATGAATTATGCTATTGGAAAAAATAAATTAGAAGATACTTATATCGTATAAAAGAAAATGAATAAAATAATTAATACTGATGGTTTAATTAGTAAACAAGTAGTTCTGGATGAAATAGACCAAATGCCGACTATGATTGATGCGAATGGCGCGAAGTATATAGAAAAAACTTGTCTAAAGATAAGAATTAATATGCTTCGTCCTATAGATGCTGTTCCGGTGCGGCATGGGCATTGGGAGACTGATGGAATGATAATGGATGATGGCGAATATTTGATGACACGATGTACTGCTTGTGGGGAAGCATATGAGTACGGATATAATATGCCGTTTTGCCCTAACTGTGGTGCAGACATGAGGGAGAATGATGAAAATTATTAAGCGGATATTTTGTAAAATAGGATGGCATTCTTTTCCAGTTGGATATGATTTGGTAGAGGATGACGGCATACATGGAATTGCAAATCAATACAGATGCAAATGGTGCGGTTTTGTTGGAATGGTAGATAGTCAGGGGAATCTCTTTTAAAAAATGGATAAGTCTAAAATTGAAAAAGTGCTTTCTGGGAAAACTCCAGAAGAGCAGTATGATATACTATACTGGCTTATGATGGAGTATGGAAAGGGATATAGTGATTCAAGATTGGCAAGAATTGAATGGTTGAGGCAAAAGGAGGGTAACGATGGATGCAGTTAAAATTATTAGAGATGCAAATTGGCGTTTGGAAGTAGGTGACATTACAAGGGAGCAGTATCAAGAACTGATTGCGCCGTTGAGAGATGTTGAAGTAGTGGTAAGATGCAAAGACTGCTTACATAATCGTGCTTGTGAAATCCAATACCATGCACAGGCGGGTGATTTGTTCTTCTGCGGAGCGGTAGAACGGAAGGACGGTGACTATGGGAAGACTGATTGACATAGACAGGCTCTGCAACGACTTAGTAAAGCGGTGGAGCATTGCGGACAAGAAGAAAGAAGACCTTATCCGGGCGGTCATGGCTGATGTTGTCACTCCTATCGTAGTAAGTCAGCCGACCGTGGACGCTGTGGAAGTGGTTAGATGCCGTGACTGCAAATACGCACTTATGACCGTTAAAGGGGAGTGCAAATACTGTGACATTTGGTTTCCAGACGAAGCGGAGTACATGGATGGCGACTATTACTGTGCAAGCGGAGAACGGAAGGACGGTGAAGCGCATGACTGACGAAACATTGAACCGCATCCGTACGGCAATCAATGCGGAGATTGCGGAACTGCGAGAGAACAGTGATAAACACTCACATGAAGTACAAACCAATGCAATCATGATAGCAGAAGGATTGCAAAGGGCATTGCGGATCGTTGAGGAAATCTTTTGGAAAGACGGTGAACAGCATGAAGGATGATACCATTTCAAGGGCGGCGGCGTTGGATGCGCTTGGTGAACGCCCGGTAGTCTGGTCAGATAATGACGATTACACACTTGGCGAACGAAATCAGTACGACATAGACAGGCTTGCAATAGAGACTGTGCCGACCGCACAGCCCGAAATCATACGGTGCCGGAATTGTAAGTTTGCAAGCGGCGACAGTAGGATTTGTATGCAGTTTGGTCATAGTCCGATTGGCGAACTTGATTTTTGTGCATGGGCGGAAAGGAGAACCGATGAATGATTTAATCAGCAGGCAGTCGGCGATTGAAGCAGCTGACGCACAGCCAGAATCAACAAGAACATTTGTCGATTTGGTTGTGGAATATCCAGACCCAGAATTGTGCACATATAAGGAATATAAGGGAAAACCGT
>Ga0256407_10001154_pt1 | contig 57636 bp, 60 predicted proteins | sample RumenRJG_04DNA_FD_193489 | JGI IMG/M metagenome (GOLD analysis project Ga0256407, IMG submission 193489) | Bovine rumen microbial communities from Lethbridge, Alberta, Canada - RJG_04 | ecosystem: Host-associated > Mammals > Digestive system > Stomach > Rumen | place: Canada: Alberta... | reverse complement strand
GCGGAAGCAATCAGAAGTTGACAGTGTTGTCAAGGATGAACGGATGAAACTCATCACCGACCTGCAGGACTTCATCCGTGAGCAGCCTACTGAGATAACCGAATTTGATGAAACACTTGTCAAAAGGATGATTGATAGAATTACTGTTTTTGATGATTATTTTACGGTGGAGTTTAAGTCGGAGGTAGTTATTGAGATTGAGGGATAGCATATTATACATTCGAACAATTATTTGTCAGCAGAAAGCCTTACGTACTGTAAGGTTTTTTATTTTATATTTTACAGCACATAGTTTAAATCAATGTTAATTGGGACTCGATATTTGATTGGACTTTTCTTATATTAACTTTATCTTCTTCTCCTATATATCCACAAATAAGTGGTGATTCAGGAATGTGGGAAGAATGATTCTTTGAAGCAATACTTGGATTGAAATTTGCATAACAGTAAGCACATCCATTCTTACAGGTATTATACATACCGATATCAATGCTTTCAATACAACCGCATACTCCTCTTTGATTTTTGTCCTTGCCAATTTTAAGAGTATAATTGCCTAATCGTTCCAATCTTTGTTTATCAATACAGCATGCGTGGCTTATACCCAATAATGAAAGATCATATTCTTCAGCGCAGGTATCAATATATATTCCCTCGTTTTTTGCTACTGAAATAAAGAAGCTCATTAGCTCAAGAACTTCATCATTTGTAAGAGTTTGAATATTAAGACGTTTTGTATTACGGGCGGTATTTTTATATAGATCAATAAAGCTAACAGTACACTTTTCAGTAAACTTACTTAATTTGGAACAAAGTGCCTGAAAATATTTTTTGTGATATTCAATAGTATAATTTTCATTTATAAAAATTGGATCATATCTCCACACTACTCGTTCTTTGCCAATGATTGAAGATAACTTTTGAAATGCGGGAATAATATAATCATTTTTTGACGGAACATTTGGTTCTACATCTTTCCCATACGCATTTAATGTAAATTGAAAATAGTATATGTACTTTTCTAATTCCGACATTCTGTCAATCATAGGGATAGGGTTTTTTGTCCATAACACTATGCCGTCAACCACATTTGGAGACAGATCTATTTTACTGATCTGATGAATGTTCATCGGATTACGAACGCAGACATACCCTTCCTTAATTCTGTTGAAAAACCACTCCGAATAGTATGTTGGTATATCTGTTCGTCTGCTTGCACTTATAATCATCAAATCACCTCTATTCTATTTCTATTATTAATTGTGCAGATTCACAACTAAGTGGGACGCAGTATTCCTGTTGAAAATCCCATGAACAATCAAACAATATATTATTTTTCGGATACATTTTTGACTTATAATAATATTGATGATCCTTAAAGCGCATCCTTTCACCGGATATTTTATAACCTTTATCATGTAGCTTCTGCGCAAGATCTATAAACTCATCTCTTCCTGTATTTATACTGTCCGCATCATTAATTATTATGAGCATAGGTGAATCAGTTGGTTTATTTGCCACAACATATTCAACCAAATCATCAAACAAATTACTTACAACAGATGAGCCGCGTGAATAAAGATACGATATTAAATACTCAACAATTACAACATTGTAGCTCTCGTTGCTCAGTGTTGGAATATCATGTTTAACGTCAAAGTTTGTGGTAAAAGACGCACGAGGATAGAGTTCTGATATTTTTGAATGAATGTCATTCCAATATGTATTTATATCAACGCCATGATAATAAATCCGATTATTGCTATCTGAACAGTAATCAAAAGCCATTAAGTCAGCAGCACCGCCACATCCAAGCGACAAAATGTTGAAATAAGGATACCTACTCAGATCAATTCTATCAAGAGCATATATTATTTCTGAACAATATTTGTAGGAGTATCTGCACAGATAATAGTATAGTAACTTTTCACAATCATATTTGGAGCGAATTCTGTTATGATGAAAGTGAATATCATCAAGACATTCTTTGCAGTTATGATTGCAACTATGTCCTGTACATGAAACACATTGATAATCAGAATACATCTGGTCACAATAATCTATCATTTGCTCTAATAAACCAATTCCCATATTATAATCCTTTCTTAATATAATTTTAAAATGCTTATTTCAGGAGTAAAGAAATAAACGATAATTTATCGTATCAATCGGCAATGGTAGCCTGACCGTTCATCAGCATCGGCAAGAGCCAATCACGGAGAGCTTGTAATCTCAGGTTTTCCTTGCAATTATTGGCGTATTCTTCGTAAAGTGGAGTAACTTGTCGATTGAATGTTTCTTGGACTATTGTTGGTGGAATGGCTATTCTGCTCTGTTCCATATGGTCGGTTGTAATATGTCCCATTGTAGTTTTCCTTGCCTCTGCTATCGCTTTGAAATTAATTATGTATGACGAGAGTTGAGAATATGCGAAGTATTTAGATGCTTTAGGTACTACTTTGAATATATGTTGATTTAATCCACCTCTACCACCATACCAAAGCATTGTTTCCAATGTTGCAGACCAAGAGAATAGAATATCACCATTTTCTATGATATACTTTTCAGGAATATCATCTCTGACAAATTCTGTGCTATCTGTAATGCCGTTATGCATTTCAGTTATTTTGATAACAGGTAACTTATGCTCATCGTTATCAGGTCTATAATTTTGGCAAGCTAAACCATTTATATAGTCCGCAACTGCATAAAGGTTATCAGCTGCCCAACCAGCAGGAATATTACGTTTCAACTGCTCATTCCACACCATAGCACCACCAGATGAACGATATGGCTTACCGTTGTCATCAGGAAAATCGAACTGAGTGAACCAATAGTCGTACATCAGCTTAAGTTGCTGCTGTAAATTATCGTTTACAGCTTTATTCGTTTCAATTTTTTGAGTAATGCTGTGTATACATTTAACAATCATCTCTTGTGTGTGAATGTCAGGTAAATCAAAGATAATTGAGCCTAACGTATCTTGGTTAAGATTATTTATACTTGTCTGTTGAGATTTGGAGAATTGTTTGCGAAATTGTGGAGATTTGAATAAATAGAGCAAAAACAATGGAAGCACTTTATCCTTATCAGGTCTGAAACGTATACAAAAGCCTGAGTATGTAATCCTTTCCTTTACCTCTCCGATGATCATCGTTCTGCCAACAAGAGCTTTGTTGCCATTTGAACGAACGAAAAGAATATCATCTTTTCTTAACAAATAATCCTCATTAACAATAGCACTATCTACTTCGCTCAAACAACGTAAATCAGCGATATATCTATCTGCAAAGTCAGGAATACCTATTATTTTACAGCCACCATAAATAATATTGCCAGAGTTAAAATTAAGCCCGTTCTTCAATGAACCTAATTCTGATAGTTTTATTTTACTCATTATTATTACCTATCCTATATATTTTCTATGCGCAATCTTAACATTGCTCTGTTTGACCATAGCATACTGCAATGTGGTATCTATCCGCCTATGACCGAGAAGCTGTTGAAGTTGCTCAATAGGCATACCCTTGTCGATAGCCATAGTTGCCAATGTGCGCCTGAACTTGTGAGGGTGTGCTTTATGAATATTAAGACGCTTACCAATTTTTCTAATTCTTACCTCTACACCGCCGATTTCAAGGCGATTATAAGGTGCTTTTAATGATACGAAAAGAGCTTCATTATCGTCCGTTCTGCTGTCAAGATACTGTTTCAGGTGCAGTTTAGTACGGGCATCAAAATAGACGATGCGCTCTTTATTGCCCTTTCCGAGAACAACGCACTCTCGCTCCTCAAAATCAATATCGGAACGGTTGAGCAATACAAGCTCTCCAACACGCATACCTGTTGAAGAGAGCATATCAATCAACGCTAAATCACGCAAATCCGTACAATCGTCACGCATCTGCTCCAATGCTTCATCGGTGTAGGTATCCTTGATTGTGCTTGCGGTCTTGATTTTGTGTATCCTGCGGACAGGACTTTTCATGATATAGTTTTCTTCTTCAAGCCAAGAAAAAAAGCTTGATAATATGCGTCTTATGTTATCTATCGTCACACGGCTTGAATTGTTATCTTCCTGATAGTTTGTCAGGTACTTTCTCAAATCATCAGTATCAATGTGCTTGACCTGTTTGCCGACAGCACCCAGCATATTGTTAATGGTCTTTTGGTAGTATTTCAGCGACTTTTCCGAACAGCCCTCGATCCGCTTTGATGAAATGAATGAATCTACGAGCTTATCATTGCTATCTTCTTCCGTCCTATCGCTGAATACCGCAGTAACACCAAAGAAAGCAATATCCAAAACTTCCGATAGCTGTTCAAGCTGGGCATTATTCAACACCGACAACATTTTCTGCATTATTTCGTTTTTGATTTCCTGTATCATAGTCAATTCTCCTTAATTTATAATTTCAAGAGAACGACGACCCAACGGCAGTCCCTTTTTATAGCTTCCGCCGTTGGAGGAAGATGGGTGTAGTATAATAAACGATAATTTACAGCAGATGTCCGTTGCAACCTATATGCACCTATTCTATAGTAAGAAATATAATGGCAGATTAGGCGATATATTAGTTGAAAACGCAAAATCCACAATCCAGGTGGGAAAAGCTAAAGATAAATTTGGCGGTTATCCGTTCTTTACAAGCGGAGATGCTGTACTAAGGTGGATTGAGCCAATTGTTGAGGGGAGAAATACTTTCCTCAATACTGGCGGTAACGCTGATGTTAAATTCTATGTTGGTGCAACAGCATATTCGACTGATACTTGGTGTGTCACAGCAAAGGACGGTATGGAAGATTATCTGTATTTATTGCTAAGCAGCATTAAGCAGGAGCTTAACCTTAAATTTTTTCAGGGAACGGGGCTAAAACATCTGCAAAAGCCGTTGCTTAAAGACAAAGCGATTTACATACCGTCAAAAGAAGAAATATCGTCATTTAATGCTGATGTAAAACCATGGCTGTCAATGATTTCAGATAACACTCGTGAGTCTTATAGGCTTTCAGCACTCCGTGATTGGCTTCTACCGATGTTAATGAACGGTCAGGCTACCATATCCGATTGATACGATAAATTATCGTTTATCTGATTGTTACTTCTTATTTTGCAGTCGATAGTCCACAGAAAGTGGGCAATTTTCTTTTGAGTAGGAATATCAGGCAAGGAAACTTCTACATCATATATTTTTTCTGGAGAAGTATGCTTGACTTTTGTACCCGATGAGGTACGGCTTATCTGCTCTCTCACGCTTTTAGTCATGAAAAGATAATATGCAAACATCTTGGTTATCTGCTTTTCATCACAAGTAACAAGACCTATTCGCTGATTATGAAGATACCTGTTATCTTTTGGAACTATGGCGGTACTTCCTAATAATCCGCCTGCCTGTTCTGTCATTGCAACAATCAAATCGCCCTTTTTACAGAGATATTCAGCGGGATACTCGCCAGTATAGTATCTTTCACGCTCATCATTATATTTGAAACCACCAGCTTCAAAAAAATTTCCGGGCGTTAGTATGCTTTGTTCTCCACTCTCAGCAAAGAATTCTCCCTTAAAAGCCCAACCGTGCTTTATTGTTAGGCATTCTCCTAATTTAATCATACTTCACCTTGCCTAACTGTTTCATAATCTCAGCTTGCAGAGCATTACCCTCATCAAATAATGATTGCAGCTCAGACTTAAACTCTGCCATTTTTGCTTCAAATTCCTCTTGTGTAAGCTCAACATATTCTATCTTGACATCAAAATACTGTCCGGCAGCAAGAGAATATTTCTTTGATATTATCTCGTCATAGGTAACTGCCACCGAGAAATCGTCCACAGCTTCTTTTTTTCGGAAGGTTGTGATAATTTTCTCAATTTCTTCCGGGCGAAGCCTGCGTTTCTGCAAATTGCCATCCTTATATTCCTCTCCAAGTTTTGAAGCATCTATCAGAACCACCCTGTCAGCCGTTCTTGAATTATCGAAAAACAGAACGGAAACATTCGTACCCGTGTTTGCAAATACATTGGATGGCATGCTCACAGCACCATAAACAATATGATCGTCAACAAGTTTTTTGAGAACTTTACCCTCAATGCTGCTTTTCGCAGTTAAAAAACCAGTTGGAACTACTATAGCTCCTTTACCATCTTTTTTCAAGGAATTAACAACATGCTGAATAAAGCATGTATAGATAGCCATACTCTCTTTTTTCTTTGCCGGTACTTTCGGAACACCAGCCCAAAATCGAGCTGAGTATTTCTTCTCAATATCATCTCTTGTATCCGAGAAGTCCATCTTGAAAGGAGGATTGGAAACAACAAAATCAAATTGTCTGAGGGATTGACCGTCATCGCTCTTATGATACGGCGCAAGGAGTGTATCGCCCTGAATTGCATGATCAAGCGAGGATACAAGCCCATTCAATATAAGATTGAGTTTTAGCATTTTGTTACTGCGCTGGGAAATATCCTGAGCGAAGATAGTACATCTATCCTCACCAATTTGGTGACCGAGAGCCATTAACAGAGTACCTGTTCCTGCCGAGGGATCATAGCACTCGATGTTATGCAAGTCAGCGTTATCCCCCACCAAGAGCCTTGCCATAATTGTAGCAATAGCGTGAGGGGTATAGTATTCCGCATACTTACCGCCGCCTGCCGTGTTGTAATCCTTTATAAGATACTCAAATATTGCGGCAAAGAAGTCATAATGCTCCGAAAAGGTCTCCTCAAATGAGAAGTTTACAAGCTTATCTATTAATGCACGAGCGAAAGGTGCTCTCTGTGCTTCATCAGTAACATACTGTGTTAGCTTTTCGAACAGCGGTATTTTTGTATTCTGTGTGGTCTGAGTTGAAAATATGTCTATATTCTTATCGGCAATATCGATCATCGTTTGATCGAAGATGAGATCAAAATCACCCTTAGCCTGTTGATTCCATAGGTGCGATATAAGATGTTCAGGATTCAACCGAGGAATATCGGGATTCATTGTGTCAAACAAATCTTCTCTATCATCTTCCGACAATTCCGAATATGCGATCTCCCATTTTTCAGCCGAAGCGATACGCTTATCGAGCTTCTTGATTTCATAGCCGAATTTATCGTTCAGGTATTTATACAGGAATACCTGAGTTATAATCTTGTACTCGTTACCGTCATTGCCCATACCGTAGGTCTGGCAAGTTGATTTAAGCGAGTCAATAAGTGATATTGTCTTCTCTTTTATTTGCAAATCCATTTATTATTACTCCTGATTATCAAGCGCATGGATAGGTTATGTTATATTGGCTGAGATATTGAGAGGAAATCCTTGACTGAATAAATATTCTGTCTTCTCTTGTACCCTTTATTCCCAATGAATCCATACCTTGCTTGATTTGTGACATGACAGTTTGCTCAAAGTAAGCGTCTTTTTTCAATATATCGTTGCGGTCAAAGACCTTTTGATCTATATCGAGCTTGATGATTTTTAGAGCTTTCAAGATATCTTCCTCATATCCTGAGATAATAGGGGGAGTTCCTTTTGCTTTTCTTTGAGCGTTTTCTTCTCTTATTCTCTTATGCACTCTTGTGAATTTAGGATCACCGTCGTATTTACGCATAAGTGCCTTATTTCTTTTCTGAAGTTCTGCCAACTTTTTGAGAACTTCATCTAACGCCTTAGAACGCTCCGTGAACTCATGGACAGTATCAGCCGCAAAGCCAAACTCCTTAAATCTTTGTATAAAGGCTTCTCTTATTGAGATGAATTCAGGATCGTCCTGATCTATGTTTTCAGTAAAAGACTGTATTGTTCTTCGCCATTTTTCGTGGAACTCCTCTTTGCTCATAAAGCCCATCTGCAATTCCTCATCACCAATCTTTGAGAAATTAAAGGTGATGTCCTGCATGGCTTCATTGATGAGCTGTCTTGTGGAGTCATCGCTGTCAAAGGCTTCTTTTTGATTAATAGTGTCGATCTGTCTTTGAACTTCTCGTATCATCTCGGGAAGTCTTGTAATTTCGAGCTTTGCAAATGTTTGTTTCAGTTCATCATCGCCAAAGGTACGGACAACATTACAGCAGTCACGGGCTGCGATAAGCACTTTTTTCAGCTTTATAAGCTCCTGTTTATCTTCAATTGTGGATATTTCAGAACTGAATTCTTCAGCATTATCTGTTGTATAGTCAAAGAGAACCTGTCTTACCTCACGCATTTGCTGAACGAGGGCTTCTTTATCCTCTATTACCTGAGTAAATGTATGGGTAACATTAGCCACTCCAACTTCATTTGGATCATTGAATCTGTTCAGTTCTTTCAGATATGCTTCATTGGTCTGTTCAAAATTCCTTTTTATATCAGCAAAATCAATAATATAGCCGTACTTGTTATCTTTATAAGGTCTGTTTACACGGGTGATAGCCTGCAACAGATTATGATCTTTCAGTTTTCTGCCGAAATAAAGTCTTTTTAAACGAGGAGCATCAAAGCCTGTCAAGAGCATATTGAATACGATCAGTATGTCAACGGTCATATTCTTCTTGAAATTCTTGACGATCTGATTTCTTGTATCCTTATCATCGCTGTCGTGAAGTATCAAACCTGCCTTGAAATGTGATCTTTGAGAGGAATCGACATTCAGCTCACACTGTATTTCATCAAAGAAAGCGAACATCTTTCGAGCCTGTTCACTTGTTTCACAGATGACCATACCGCCAAGCGTATCATCGCCCTGTATAGTACGGAAACGCTTCAAATCGCTGATGATATATCTTGTAAGCTCCTTGACATAGGAATCGTGTTCAACAATCTGATCACGCTTTATATCCTTTTTCTGTACAAGCGTTTCGAGTTTCTCATAGATAGCGGAGAGCTTTTCCTTATACTTTGTCTCAATATCCTCACGGATAATCTTCAAAGTATAACCATCTTGAATAGACTTGTCATAGTAATATGTATGGAAGTAGCTTCCAAATACTTTCCAAGATTCACGTTCATCAGCCAACAGAGGTGTACCTGTCAATGCAATTTTGATAGAGTTTTCATCGGCATCAAACAAATTGGCAAGAAAGCTACCTTTAGGGTTATACCCTCTATGTGCTTCATCAATGATAAAAACACGCTGTAAATTGGTTGCATACGATGGCAGTGTTACCCTCTCTTTATCTTCTGCAAATCGCTGAATATTGACTACCGTGATTTCCTGCTGTCCACTGTTGCCTTCTTGAGCCTGATTGTTGCGGAACTGCTCCATAAGCTCTGCACGACTGTTTGCGGTCTTAACAACAAGTCCACGGGCTTCAAATTCCTGAGAAGCCTGTTCAAGAAGGTCAAGGCGGTCAACAATAAAATAGAATTTTGCTACTTTATTATTACGGGCAAAATAATCAGAAAGATAGTAGCTCAGATAATATGACAATGCGGTTTTACCGCTGCCCTGAGTATGCCATACTACACCTGATTTTACACCATTAGAAAGCTTTTCGCATATAGCAAGGGCTGCAAACATCTGCTGATAGCGCATAATGTGTTTCTGGTTGATTGTTTCAATTTTGCCGTCAACTTCACGTTCCATATTTACATAAGCGATGCCGTATTTCAGAATGAACAGCAGTCTTTCAGGAGAACACATAGATGTAATAATACGGTTTGTAGGTGTGTTGACATTCAGATTGGTCTGATATTCGGGAGAAGTATGAATAACCTGATTGTTAAAGTCTTTCAGTATTGTCTTTTCAACTTCTGTATCAACAATCTTATACGGATAGTTCTTAATGTATGGGGCAATATCTTCATTTAAAGAATTTTCCTCACGAAAACAGTTAAACGGCGCACTCTTTTTTGCTGCCGTACAGTAGAACGCACCCTGAATTGGCACAATACCACCCTCGGCATCATACTCCATATTATTGGAAAATATCATAAGTTGTGTGATATTGATAAATCTGCGAAACTTCTTATTTGGAAAACGCTTTCTGTTCATACGGTCACTCTCAGCGACCATACCGCCATGATTGTTCGGCTTTTTGACTTCAATGAATACCAATGGCAGACCGTTCACAAATAGCGTAATATCCGGACGGAATTCATCTTGACCGTTCTTACAAGTGAACTCCGCAGTACAATGGAATACATTATTATGGGGATTTTCAAAATCTATCAGACGAACAGGAGAAGTCGTTGTCAGGCGTGAATAAAAGCTCTTACCAAGATCGTCGTTATCAAGCTCTTGTCTGATTGCTTTTAAAGTTTGCTCCGCCTCGCCCTCGTGATTGGGATTAAGTTTCTTAAACTGTGCTACAAAAACATCTTTCAATATATTTGTATCGGGATCATATACTTTATCAGCCATATCCTCGAATAATCTGCCATAGTAAGAATAACCGAGCCTTGTCAGATGAACAAGTGCAGGCATCTGAACGCGAGTCATCTCGTTGAAAAGATTCTTTCCGTTACTTGGTTTACTCATAGTACACGCTCCCATCAATAAAGGTTCATAAGTACATATCATAGATATACTTCATATAATTTTAGCATATATTAAACAAATAGTAAATCATTCGACACGACTTTTTTCACTACATTTATCAATTTTTATCAATTTCATTAAGCATAATAAAAACTGTCCAACCAATAAAGCTAAACTGCTTTAATAGTATATTCATGCATATTGTGTATTGTAATTTTTTGATATTTGTACTTTAAACAGATACAGTAGAAATAATGTCACTGTGTATCATCAGATATTAAACCGCTTTAGGATTTATTTCTGCCATTTTCCCTTTTTTTCAAAGACAAACAGCAGATAAAGGCTCCTCACCATCGGCACAGTATCATCGATGAGGATCCTTTGTGTGTCAATTTCCCGTTTCATCATAGACATGATGCTCAACATATGCCATCATAGTATTGTTTCTCCATGCATGCGCAACGAGAATAAGCATCGGAGTAATTGAAACCAGTATAATATTTTTAATTATTATACCAACTACAAGAACAACCATGATACAAATTCCGATAAATAACATAATGGCGATATGCTCTTTCAGCCACTTCTTCTTAAAGAACTCTATTTTATCCTTCGACGAGAAGATGCTGACTTTGATTGCCTGCGTCAGATTTTCTTCAGCTGCCTTTTTGTATTCTGCATCGGTTAGTCGCTTCCCACTAAGAATCTCATTAACACTAACATTAAAAAGTTCTCCCAAAGCCAACATCGCATCCGCAGGCGGCAGATAGACTCCCGTTTCCCATCGTGAGACTGTTTTATTTGTCACTCCAATTTTCTCTCCAAGCTGCTCCTGTGTGAGTCCTTGTTCCTTCCGGAGCTTCGCTATAAATTTTCCTATTTGTATCTGATCCATGTGATTCACCTCCTGAGAAAACTATAGCAAAACTTCAATCATTTGTCTTTACCACAAACAGCGAATCTCTGGACATGGACGATATGATGTTTTGACATTCTCTGTCTACTCTTCGCCATGACATCCAAACCACAGCCACAACACCCTGACATCTAAACAGAACACTCAACTCTCCGCAAAAATCGCTTGATATGTTCCCACAGTCGTCAATGCCATTCATCATGCTGCTCGCTGTACTCGCTCATGATGTCTGAAACGCTTCTATTCATGAAGTATTCTCCGTATTTTTCGTGCTCGGTCATAGGGCGTGACATCAATACCACTGTCTCAACATGGCACGATACCTCGATATGAATGTCGGCGTTCGGGGGAACATATCCAGCCGATTTAATTGCTCTCGGCTAAAACTTTTTCGTTAAGACACCTGCGGAATTCAACAAGCAGTGACGGTGTAAAAGGTGCTTTATATTCATATCCGGGAAGTCCAATGAAGTACTGATAATGTGTTTTTTTAAGGCAACACCGCATAATTGCGAAGTCACAGAAAATATGATATAATATAATCATGAACAGACAGATGACACTGGCAGAAATGAATGATGAGTTTTGTGCAGCCAGAACCAACAAAAAAGATTTTCTGAATAAAATGGATAGCATAATTCCGTGGGACACATTCGTAAAAGAAATAGAGCCGTACTATTACAAAGGCGAGCGCGGCAATAAACCTTACCCACTGGAATTGATGCTGAGAATATATATGCTCCAGAATCTATACGATCTTGCAGATATGAAGGTAATGTATGAGATTCTTGACAGTCGTGCATTTACAGAGTTTTGCTGTATCAACTCACCGGATGAAGTGCCCGCCGGAGATACGATCGGACGTTTCAGAAATCTGTTGAATAAACATGGATTACAGCAAACAATCTTTTCAACAGTAGTCGATCTGCTGTTGAAAAGAGGCTTGCTTCTGAAAAAGGGAACGATTGTAGATTCAACATTTATCGAAGCTCCATCATCAACTAAGAATAAGAAAAAGGAACGAGATCCAGACGCACACTCCGCGAAAAAGGGGAATACATGGCACTTTGGCTACAAAATGCACATTGGTGTTGACCGTGACAGCGGACTGGTTCATCATGTAAAAACAACATCTGCAAATGAACATGATGTAACAGCAACAAGTGAATTGATGCACGGTGAAGAAGAAACCCTGAACGGCGATAGCGGGTATATTGGTGCAGATAAGCGTCCTGAAGCAATCAAGAAAAATAGGAACGGCAAGAAAATCAAGTATCTTATCAACAGAAAGCGGTCATCTATCAAAAAGCTCTCAAAAAGCGGACAGTATGCAGCGAAAAAGAGAGAGCATGAAAAATCATCCGTTCGCTGCAAAGTCGAACATGTTTTTGCAGTAGTAAAAAGACTTTTCGGTTATCGGAAAACGCGATACCGAGGGCTGCGAAAACAGATGCTTAAAAGCTATATCATGTTCGCACTGGCGAACCTTTATCTGGCTGACAGAAAAACTCTGTCGGTCTGATTTGGTTTACCTTGTGAACAAAAAGCAGGATACTTCTATCATACTCGGCATATTTGCTGGGTGCTTTTATTTGGATTCTTTATTTTTCTTGATATATGCGGTGTTGCCTTAAATCTGTTCAACCAGTTCATGGTCTAAACAGCCTCTTTTTGTATCAGTAAAAAAAGTGGTCTGCAAGTGTATTGCAGGCATTTTGACTTCACTCGGAAACAATCTTGCATAGTGATCTTCTATTTCGTCCAATTATATCATGAGTACTTTTTCCCCATCTGTTTTCGGGGTTCATTTCCATTCCCAATGGGTAAGTGAAGGACTATATTGATGATACCTACCCAATCTTTGTTTTCCATCCAAGTGCAAGCTTTTTACTATATTTCAGCATTTTCCTATGCTCTTATTATAATATGTTTCACCCTGAAATTCTACTATTTATCAGTATTTCATGGATTTTACGGTAAAAAAAACAGACACTTCTTAATCTTCACTTCTAACTTAAAATTAATCTAACCTCCAGGATATTATTCCAGCCTCTTCTGACGGAAATCGCTGACTGTAATCATGTCTCAATACCAAAATTGTTACCGCCACAACCGGGATTTAGCGCTTTGACAAAATACAACAAAAACTTATAACGCTTATGAAACTTAATATTTTCATAAACTATCGCCTGAATAAGGAAACAGTATTCTCTGTGGGCGCTTGATTTCGGACTGCTTTTGTGCTATAATTAGTCTGTATTCAGACTAAAAGGAGGTCTACGATGGATAACGCTATTATTTATTTGGATACATATGTTCTTCAGCAGGACATGAGGATTAGGCTCCCTAAATCCATTTTAGCCAACCTTGGAGCTAAGAAAGGTGTCAGTAAATTTGATGTTTACCTTGACACCAAGAATAAAGAGCTAATACTTAGGCTAAATAACGATCCGGAGGAAAAGTGAACAATGCGATTTATTGGAAACAAAACGCAACTGTTAGAGAATATTAAAGAGGTAGTAGATAAGCATGCTGCGGGAGCTAATTCCTTCTGTGATATCTTTTCAGGTACAGCTTCAGTAGCAAGATTTTTCAAGCAATGGTACGAAGTGTATTCAAACGACCTTCTGTACTTCTCCTATTGCCTACAGAGGGCAACTATTGAGAATCCCAGCAAACCGACTTTTGAACGGCTTACGAAGGCTCTTGGCATACTTGATCCCATTTCATATTTTAATGAAATGAGCACAGAATGCATGGAATCCTTACCTATTGAAAGGAGATTCTTTCAAAACAATTATGCTCCGACCGGCGGGCGAATGTATATAACAGATTCTAATGCCTTGAGAATAGATTTTGCTCGTAACACAATAGAAGACTGGAACAACGCCGGTTTTTTATCTACCGATGAGTATTTCTATCTTGTTGCATGTGTCGTCGAAGGAGCACCTTTTGTATCTAATATAGCAGGTACTTATGGCGCATTTAATAAAAAATGGGACGTCAGATCAAATAAGCTCTTTGTTTTAATCGATCTACCTGTTGTTAATAACGGCTTGAGCAACAGGTCATATAACGAAGATGGTGCAAAGCTATTACAGCACATTTCTGGTGATATCCTTTATATTGATCCTCCCTATAATGAAAGGCAGTATCTTCCAAACTATCATGTCTTGGAAACAGCTGCAAAATATGATTTCCCCACATTGCATGGTGTTACCGGGCAAAGGCCATACAAGCTTCAGCGTTCCGATTTCTGCTCAAAGAAAACTGTTGTCAACGCATTTGATGCTTTGCTTGAAAATGCAAGGTTCAAACACATTATCTTGAGCTACAATACCGATGGAATTATGACATTAGATGAGATCGAAGCGACAATGAAAAAACACGGTGTCGCCTCTACATTCGAGGTTAATTACATACCATATCGGCGATTTAAGAGTAAAAATATTGTCACCAAAACAGAAGAACTCAAAGAAATGTTGGTCTATATCCAGAAAGAGGTGTAACAATGCCTGACTATATCAAGAGCCCAATGAATTATACGGGCGGGAAATACAAAATACTTGAGCACATTATTCCGAGCTTTCCATCAGAGATGAATAACTTCGTTGATCTTTTTGCTGGTGGGCTAAATGTTGGAATAAATGTTCAAGCAACTAACATCTATGCGAACGATCAAATCACTTATTTGATAGAGCTGTATAGGTTGTTTCAAGACAACCCCACTGAATCGTTATTGGAGTCAATAAAAGATCGGATCGCTTTATATGGTCTTTCTCAGACAAATGCTGACGGCTATAACGCTTTAAGAGCCGAATACAACAGATCAAAATCCTTGTTAGATCTGTTTGTTTTGACATGCTACTCCTTCAACCATCAAATCCGGTTTAATAGCAAACACGAATTCAATACTCCATTTGGAAAAGAACGGAGCTCTTTTAATGAGTCGATAGAACGAAACCTAATCCTGTTTTGTAATGCGCTGCACAAAAAGAACATTATTCTTTCGACAGGAGATTTTCGTGACTTCGATTTCTCTCATTTATCCACGGGAGATGTAGTTTATTGCGATCCACCGTACCTAATCACGACAGGTTCCTATAATGACGGGAAGCGTGGTTTTAAAGATTGGACAGAGATAGAAGACATAGATCTTCTATCTCTATTAGATAAACTAAACGAGCAGGGCGTCCTCTTTGCCCTTTCCAATGTTTTCGCCCACAAGAGCCAAACAAACGATGTGCTTATAGAATGGAGCAAAAAGTACAATGTTTTATACATTGACAAGACTTACGCAAATTGTAGCTATCACTTTAAGGACCGGGGAACCAAAACAGTTGAAGTGTTGATTACAAACTATGAGTGGGAGGAGCCCAGATGCGAACAGATGACCTTGATGCTGTAAAAGAAAAGCTGTATTCTGAATCCGAACCATTCCTTGTAGTACATCCAAATTATGATTTAAGCAAACTTCCTTCATGGGTAGTTGAAAACATAGAAGTTGCTCGTGTATATGGTAACAGCAAAAAAGGGATAATACTTCCGGACGGCCGAAAATATCACCTTGATAACCATCTTAATGATTTGACCGGAAGAGAGTGGACATTTTTTATTAACTCCGTTTTTTCCACGCATTATCCTACCAGTGGAAAAGAAGCATATGCCCATCACATAAGAAAAATACATCCTACGCCCAAACCGCCACAGCTTATGCGTGACCTAATTCAGTTTTTTACAAAAGAAAATGAACTCGTCTTTGACTCATTTATGGGCGTAGGTGGCACGCTTCTTGGTGCAGCTTTGTGCAACAGGACAGCCATAGGAATAGATTTGAATCAAGATTACCTTACAGCCTATCATGCGGCTGCAGCAGAACTTGGTTTGGAAGACTTCACTACAGAATGTGGTGATTGTTTAACAATACTTCGCAATGAAGAAAAAATGACTTCCTTAATGTCCGGAAAAGAAATCAGTCTTCTTTTGTTTGATCCGCCGTATTCAAATATGATGAGCAAGAAGAAAACAGGAGCTGATATTGCAGTTTACGGAAAAACTGCAACACCTTTTTCTGATTCCGAGAAGGATCTTGGTAACATGGAGAGGCCGATATTCTTGTCAAAGTTACGAGAGTCGGTGGAATTAGCTCTTCCTTACATCAAGTTTCGTGGCTATGTAGTGCTCTTTATCAAGGACCTACAGCCGAGCAAAAAGGAGCCAAATTTGCTGCATGCAGAGGTTGTTAATGAGCTGAACAAAATACCGAACATATATTACAAGGGCATGAAAATTTGGGCAGATGAATCCACCAAACTATACCCGTATGGTTATCCATTCAGTTTCGTTGCCAATCAAATCCATCAGTACATCTTAGTATTCAGAAAGGAGAAGTGATCCCTCACTTCTCCTTTTTGAATCTGTTCAGTACATATTTTTCCAAGTCGAGTATTGGGCGTAAATCACTGTCATACATGACATAGTTATCAAGATATCCTTGGTTTTCTATTTGTCCTTTCCGAATCATGTCTTTATATGAAAACCACCCAAGAATTACAACCGTATTACTCTCACGAAACAATCTGACAGAAATATAGATGTCTTTGGGATGAGTTTCGGCCTGTTCGACCATTTCTAAAGTGCGTATATGAAAATCCTCTGTACGAGTTTTTACATCTACTTTTAGCTGTTCGTTTTCATTCACAAGCAAAAAGTCAAACTCATCTCGTTCATCATATGATGAAGTATCCTCAATAAAGTTAATGTGATTATCGGTCAAAAGAAGCTTAATAGCCTTTTCTCCAAGCTTACCCTCAAACATCTTCTTTTCCTTGTTACTAAGGCCTCCGGGATGGAAGTCGTGCCTGTTTGAGGTGAAAGCTCTTGCTTTTCTTGCATAAGAAACAGCCTCATCATAAAGACTCCCGGTTATCACATAGTTCTCTCGAATAATCAAATCCTCACACCAGTTTCTGCAAAACATCTCCTTATACACTGCGGAGCATTTTTGTTGATTATGATGCGACCGTTATCCGCAAGATAAAAGAGGACTTTTTCATGAGGAATAGACGCACAGTTTCCCCCGAAAATACTAACACAACGCATAATTGTAACATTTCCGTATACTGGATAGATGTACTCCTGCTCAATGCTGTCGTAGTTTTCTATTTCTTCAATACCCTGCTGAAGTGTTGAAAGCATTTTGCCCTCAACAAGAAGAATGAAATTTGTATCTTCGTCGTAAAGGACCACATCTGGTAAGTAAAGATTTACTCCATTACGGTCCTTTTTGGGCAGGGTAACAAGACGACCGCTCTTAGTTCTGAAATAGCCACGTTCGCACCCGGCATGGTTTTCATAGACACAATACATACCATGATACATCGTCTGCACATGAAGAAGAATATCTGCCATCTTTTCAGATCTCTTCTCATAATGCCAATATAGTTCTGGCAAAACAACGTGGCTTGGCATTCTGATTCCGTCGAGGCGCATGCCAAGAATACTGCAGATGTATAGGAACTTATTCTTGCCTCTTGTATGATCAACATAGGATTGCGTAACACCGTGAAGAGTTATAACAATATCCTTATCCCATCCAAGCTTGCGAATACATGCTGATATCATTGAAAGAGCACCAATATTAGGATCATGCCCAATGTTTCCAGCATCTGCCGGTTTTGCTAACCTACCAGATACTTCAATTCGGTCAGCATACTTCGTTATCGTAATTGGCACGTTCCCAGCGGGCGGTTTCCTCATTCCTGCCTTGAAATGGATCAATTCATCAAGGGTTCTAAACGGACTAAACCAGCGAGAAATATCTTTTCCAACTATCGTAACTCCAAGTGTGAGAAGAATATTTGTACCGAACACGCTCGTATCTGACGGTTTCTTTTCTTCACGAGCTTCGAGCTCCTCATTGTAGAGCATATACAGCTTCACGTTCTGGTAGTACGGAGCTATATATACAAACTTTGATCCCCTTTGATAGACACCCGTATTCCGTGATTCGTCATCGCTCGTTTTCGTCTCCTCAATTGCCATTATTAGGTTGTCTTCATTACTACCCTCTGTAGGTGCATTTTCTTGCTTAAAAAGCAGAAAATCAAGGAAGCTGGAACTACCGCTAACCGTTTTTATGAAGATATCAGCAGCACCGGCTACTGCAAGCCCCTCAACTTTATAAACGAACTTGAAAAAACCATCGACGATGATGGGCTTGATCTTAATCTCGTTATGTACAGTGATTCTATCGTCAAAATCCCTACAGTACATGTCAACGATTTGATTAACTACAGACGGTTTGGGCCTTTCCTCCGTGAGAAGCCATAAATTATCCATTCTTATTCCTCCCTTAAATCTTTCTCTATTGATTCCATAATTTAGTCGCTTACTGTAATTCATTAACGAACAACTCTGTCGGCGTGCATCACGAATTACTGGTGGTTGTATATAATCAACATCATCGCATTCATGATCTTCTCTAATAAAACCTCCGTTTTTGTTGCTATAGACTTTTGTGCGGACAAATAATCTTTCCCCACAGCCTTTACAGGTGAGTTCTGTCCAGAAATAGTGCTCAACCACATTACCTTGTTCCATAACAGAGATATGCAAAGATCTGCGATCAATTCTGTGCTGCTGGCCACATAAAATGCATTCAACTAACCAATCTTCTGACATTTCAAAAATGCCGTCAGAATACCCTTCAAAAAACTTCATAGCATTTACCAATTACTTTCTCAAAGCATCATTAATAGTCTGTCCCGTCTCAACCTTCCAGTAATTCCAGCCATTATTTGATCCTCCAAGAAGAAAATCCGTTGCTGTGCTGGGCGAATTGAATGTATAATCCTGTGCAAATATATAGCGCCCACCATTGTATTCGACGATTTCTTGATCCAGCAGTTCGTCTCTGAGCTCTTTCAAGCTTCCTGCATTAGGACTTGTAGAATATCGGACTTCGCTCCCGGCAAAAACGGTTAACGAGTTATCCTCATTCAAATATCCGAGTGCCATCAAACTCCCAACGTTTAAAGTTATATGGCGATTGGCGCACTCTTTTGCCTCTTTGTAAGTGCTTTGAACATATGGGAATAGCGCTATTATTTGGTCTATCAAGAACTGCGTTCTATCCTCGATATCCTTGACGGTCCAGCTATCTTTTGTGTAAATATCAGCATTTAACTTCAGGTGTTTTGTTGATGCTAAAACAGTCTTCTTGTAAGCAAAGTCATTATTTCCCATTTTGCTGTTATCACTTGCAGCGGCAAGTGTAAGATTACCGATGCGATTAACTACGCTGGTATAATGATCCTCGTCCAGCCCGGAAATACCTGCCCAATAGTCATTTATTGTCTGAGGCATAATGTGCTCTATGCTTAAACTACTCAAATCAATACCTATTGGATTTCCTGTGAGTTCAATCTTGTCGAGTATCCATCTTATGTTAGAAAGAGCATATGCATTTGCAGTCGTAAGGAAGGTTCTTGTTTGCGAATCATCGGGCATATATGCGGCTTTTCCTTTATTTTCGTTAACCAGATAATAAACGCAAATATCATACATATCCTTGAAGGAACGAATCGCAACCTGAGACTCCACATTGCGCAGATATCCGGGGAAAAACCGTGAAATCGCGCTTGTATCTTGATCATTGATATAACGACGAACAAGGAAGGTGTTAATTAACTTGATAATAGAACTCGTCTGGTCTTTGTCAATTTCTCCAACACGATAATGCTCCAAAATGCGCATAACAAAGGGTGCGGGCATGTAAGACTGCATTCGCCTGAAGTCGCCAATGTTCTCTCCAAGCTCGTCCTGTTTTTTGGAGAAGTAAAGCCGCTCAAAATGGCGGGCATAATTAAGCAAATCTTCAAGTATTAAATCAGAACCATCTGTGTTTTTCTCTTTCCAATATTGCTTGAAAGCCTCATACAAATCTTTTTCTGTCACCAGCACATAGTTCTTTGAAGCAAGGAAAAACCTGAAAAACTCGGAAAGCTTTTTCGATTCTGGGAAGATTTTTTCAAGTTTAAGCCAATAAGAATGATAAATATGTTCTTGATCCGCATTGTTTCGATTCATCATGATAAAATTACGAATCAAATCTGCAGGAGTAAGTTTCTCGCCAGTGGAGTTTATGCTTTCAAATATCTGTTGAGCGTCGTCGCCTGATTCAAGCTCAATACGAACAATGTAAAGATTGCGGATAGCGTTTATTACTTCCATCAATGTGTGTGATGCCACAAGACCCGCCAGTACAGACTTGATGTACTTGTAATTATCCATTATTAACGAGTTGCCTTCGTATTCGGATACCCGATTAGTAGCAATATATTCATAAGCATCGTCATCAGATACAGAGGGACGAAGACGGTACTTGTACTCACCGGTTTCATTGTTCTCAAGATAATTATGCACAAGATAATCGCTAATCTGAGTGTCGCCATTATCCGATGCTATTTCTTTAAGAGCATATGTCATTAAGAACATCGTAACAAGGCGCTGCTGTCCGTCAACAACCTCGCGCTCTCTTACGATAAAGTCAGTTTTAGTAATCACATATACAATTGAACCAAGAAAATGCCTTGAGGTTTCGTGATTTAGTATTTTTTTGATATCTTCCAAAAGCTGCTGAACCTGCTTGTACTTTTTCCATGTGTAATTTCTTTGATAAACAGGAATTACATATTGAGAGCCAATTGCGCCCTTTATGAACTCCTCAAACAAGCTCAATGGATCTGCTTTCATCTTTTAGCTCCTTCTCCGGTAGAGAGATACAGCCTGCTGATTTCGCAGCAGGTTATACTCGTTGTCGGTAATTAGTCCGTTATCGTTCCATCTTTAATGTAGTATGCAATACCGTGCGCATCACAATACTTTATTGCTTCTTCAGCGCAGTCATTAAAGAACTCTTTGTGTGACTTATACGCAGTCACTTCAGTGCTATAGTTCATCCTTCCAAAGATGATCTTATCGACGAAGCCAACGGCGTCCAGAACCTTTTTTAAATCCTGTTCTATGATGTTAGGTGTCGGATAGGGCTCAATGCTTACCCATGTCTTACAGCCAGCGTCATGGAGTGCCTTAAGTGCAGCAAGACGCTTTTTCAACGGTGCAGCTCCAGGTTCCATCTTTTCCCGGAAGCTTTCCGCAAGCGATACAAGCGTAATGCCATATTCGTTATCTTTCGATAGTTCAGTCAGTTCCGCAGGTAGGATACCCTTTGTAAGAACGGAGCACTTAATTCCAGCTGCATTTAGTTTCCTAATTGCTGCGATACTTATTTCCTGAATCTCCGAATATTGGTACATAAACGGGTCCGTCGAAAAGCAAAGCTGCACTGACTCTATTTTATCCTTCAGCCTCGGTATTTCCTTGTCCAGCAGGTCGAGTGTATTTGAAACCAGATAAGGTTCCAGCCACTCATCATAGGACTTGACCTGACCGAAGCGTTTTTTCATCATGAAAGCGTAGCATGGATACTTACAACCGTGAGCGCAGCCCTGAATATGATTCATTGTATAGTCACCATACTCTACGCCAGTTTTGTAGAGCATAGTTTTCCTTTCAATGTAACCCTTAACCTTTTTCATACTGCACCTCTACGCACAAAACTTATTTTGCCTCGTGATATCGAAGCATTGTAGTTTTGCTTTAGCTCTTTCTTAATATCGTTTCTAAATCCATCTGACGGAAAAACAGGGTGTTCATCAAGGACAGCCCATAAATCATCAAGCGGAACATCAGTCTGCCCATCGAACCGAGTTTGCAGGTACTCCGCGATGTCTTTTATATAATAACAAAACTCGTCGGTCGCTGTTTTTAGGAAGCCATTTCCCTCAAAATCAAGCATGATCTGATTCTCGTTACCGTGAGTGTTCTTTGTCGATGACTTTCCTCCGAAGGTCTGCCATGCGCTCTTTTTATATAGCTGAAAACCTTTCAGATTACTCGTGCAGTGGATTAAATCATACATGATGGCATTTTTCTCGTTGAAAAACGGGAAAGCGGCAATATAATACTTCCGGTTTGTGTTCCGTCGAAGAGCCTTTATAATTTCCTCGATGCGCTTTTCATACGCAGTTTTATCACTTCCATAAGGAATGAGGTTTTCCAACTCGGTCAGGTAGGTCTGCTCATACTTGTTTCTCGCTGCATCCTTCTTTACCATTTTCACAGCTCGCATCGAATCAGATACCATGTGGTTAATGATTATCTCACACCAATTATTGATATACGGAAAAAGTGCATTCCAGTCGATAGTTGCTTGGAATGGATCGTATATAAGCAGATAGTGTTTCCCATTTACCATTGATTTGCCGATCCGCTTGGCGAGTTCATTGCCGTCCTCGGTAGTAACATGACAATGAAAATTAGCTGTATCACTCGGCAAAAGGTTATTAAGATGAGAGGTTTTTTTGGCGGATAAGTCGCTAAAATACAAGTCGATCTGCTTTCCAAAATACTGTCCGGCAACCTGACGGAGATACTTTGCTACTCGCACCGGTGTCCCAAAGACCTGATTCCCGTCATCGTCAACATATTCTCCGCTGTTAGACATGCAATCAATAAATACGAGCCCCTTGCAGTACGGATTCAATAGGAGAATATGAGCCCATGCCTCAACATACTTTTCAATCAACTCGAACTTCTTTATTGTGTGCGGGTTTGCAAGACTGATGATTTCTTCACTGTTGCTCACTGGCTACTTCTCCTTCTGTTAGTACAAGATCCATAATGTCTCCTATATTGCAATCTAACGCTTTGCAAATTTTCATGAGCACTTCCATGCTTACGGTTTCACCCTTGGATAGTTTCGTAACGGATGTCCAGCTGATTCCAGCAGCAGCAAGTAAATCCTTCTTTTTCATATCCTTATCTATCAGAAGCTTCCATAATTTTTTGTAACTTACTTCCATCGGAATCTCCCTTCCTTAAATATAAAAAAGCCTGTTTCAAAGCTCTACTATAGTATCATATCACAAAAGTGTACAAAACACAAGAGGTTTTCTCTGAACATACTCGAATTTACACTTAATATGTTTGAAAATTCATCGTAGGTGTGATATAATATGTAAAATTAAACTTGGACGAATGGTAACGGATTTGGTTTTATATAGCCATATTTGTTATATACAGGAACAATAATTGGAGTGATGATATTTGAATCATTCAGAGAATTATGATTTGAAAATAAACCAAATTAATCAAAAAATAATTTCACATGACAATGCGTGTCAATCGATTATTCATGAAATGGAGATAGTTGAAAAACTACTAAGTGATTTTGGTTTTCTGACATTTGGCAGAGACTATTCTCTCTGTAAAAATAAATATTTTTCTTTACAAATGATTTCCACATCCGTTGAGCTTACAGTTGGAAATATAATTTCATGTTGCAGGTCAGGGTGTTTAGCTGATGCCAATACTCTTTTGCGAAAATATAGGGATGATTTATTCTTTTATCTCTATATTGTTGTTTACGACACTAGTATTAAAAACGAGAGTAATAAAATGAAGATCGCTGAAATGGAAAAAAATATAGATAACTGGATAAACAACAATCTTAGTAATTTGAATATTTCAACAGTTTTGAAAGATATTGGTCAATCATCAAATATTATAGAAGCAGTAAAAAAATATAAGCTGCAGTCTTATTTTGACAAAATAGGCACAAGGTTAAATAACTATGTTCACAGTAATGGTATCTTATATTATAATAGAAATATTAATGCGTATGAACAGAACGATTTACAAAAGCCTATGAGTACATTACTAAAAGATATGAGATATATTACTGTTGCATTTTTCTTTTTGCTTACACTATGTTCACCGGTGTTGATCATGTCAACAGATTATATTGATTATCTTGAATGTAATTCGATTCCTCCTAAAGGTTCAGAATATTGGGTTGCACCTTTTATCGCAGATTATCTTAAAAACAATTCGGATATGATAGACAAGAATTGTATCGATTATCTTAAAGATAATACCTTAATGGAATTGGAATAAAAAAATCCCATCTCTAACCAAAAAAATTTATTTTCACGAGATCACCTAACACTTATTTAGTGTCTGCTTTTTTCTCCCGAAGAGATTTGAAATACCGATAAACAGTAGAGTTTTAGAGTGAAATATGGTATAATAAGTGCAAGGAAAAATACAGAAACAAAGAAAAAAGCTTGCACTTGGAGGGAAAACGAAGATGTACAAATTTGATAGGTATCATCAATATAGTCTGAGTGACTTTAATCAGCCAATGGGAATGGAAATGAACCCTGAAAACAGATGGGTAAAGAAAGCTGCAATGATTCCATGGAATAAAATAGAAGAACGGTATGCGGGACTGTTTCCGAGTGAAGTCGGGATGCCTGCAAAGCCGTTGCAGACTGCGTTGGGTTCTTTGCTGATACAAAAAGAATACGGCTATTCAGACCGTGAATTGGTTGAACAGATCAAAGAAAATCCGTACTATCAGTATTTCATCGGACTTCCCGGATATGAATATAAAGCTCCTTTTGTGCCGTCATTGCTTGTTGAATTCCGCAAGCGTCTGGATGAAAATATTTTAGCCGAGATCAATGAAATGATCGCTGCATACAATAGTTCTGACGATTCGTCGGACGATGATTCAAATGGCGGCGGCAACTCTGCTGATGACACAAGTAATGAAAGCAATACAGATGCAGCTTCTGAACCTGAAAACGCAGGAACTCTGATTCTTGATGCAACCTGTGCACCGCAGAATATTGCCTTTCCGCAGGACATTAGTCTGCTGAATGAAGCAAGAGAAAATCTTGAAGCAATGATCGATCAGATATGCGATGAATACAATTTTTACAAGCCCCGTATGTACCGTGAAAAAGCAAGGGAAGCGTATCTGGCTTTAGCAAAATGCAGAAAGAGAACCAGCAAAAGAATTCGTAAAGCTATCGGTCAGCAGCTTCGGTTTATCAGCCGTGATCTTGGTTATATCGATATGTTTGTCCTGTATAACAATGTTGTTCTGAATGAAAAACAGTTTACGCGTTTATGTGTGATCAAGGAGCTTTACAAACAGCAGAAATATATGTATGACAACAAAACACACAAAGTCAAAGATCGTATCGTCAGCATTTCTCAACCCTATATCCGCCCTATCGTAAGAGGAAAGGCAAAAGCTCCTGTGGAATTCGGTGCAAAGCTGGATATGAGCATTGACGAAAGAGGTATTGCGCGTCTGGAAAAGCTGTCATTTGATCCGTACAACGAACAAGACGTTTTGATTACTGCGATAGAAAACTATCGCAAAAGAACTGGACACTATCCGCAACGGGTGCTTGTTGATCAGATTTATCGGAATCAGAAAAACAGAGCTTATTGCAAGAGCAGAAAGATAAGGATATCGGGAAAAGCTTTGGGACGTCCCAAAAAGAATCCCACTTCCGAAGAAAAGAAAATTGCACATCAGGATAACACGGATCGTATTGAAGTCGAGAGAGGGTTCAGTCTGGCTAAGCGCTGCTTTGGCATGGGATTGATTACAACAAAACTTGACATCACGACCCGGTCATCTATTGCACTTTCCATCCTTGCAATGAATATCAGCAATCTGGCAAGAGCTATTTTGTTTGCAATTATTTATCCGATTATCCTGTTGTTAGGTTTGGATAATAAACGGTTTTATATTGCTTGATCATTGAGCAGACACTATTTATAATCAAAACGCATTTATTCATTATATCTTTTTTCTCCATAAAGCACATCTCCATTAATAGTATCCGGCAGACACTCACCCCAAGTAAGATGAGTGTCTGCTTTTGTGTTTACCAATTTTTCATCAGTTCATTAACTCTTGCCTGCACCTTGCCGTAATCATATCCGGCAGAAGTGAGTTTCTGCTTACGCTCGTCACCGTTACCCCATTTACCCTGGATGACTTCCTTTGCGATCTCGTCCACGGATTTGAGAGTCGGTTTTGCCATAAGCTCATTTACTCTTGCTTGAACCTTGCTGTAATCATAACCTGCCTCCGTCAGCTTCTGCTTGCGTTCATCTCCGGCTGCCCACTTTCCGACAATGACCTCTTTGGCAAGCTCATCAACCGTTTTCTTTTTGACTGTGGTCGCCGTTGATGTGGTTTTCTTTTCGGTTGCAGTAGTTTTCTTTGCAGTAGTCTTTTTATACCCGTTATAGCCCCCGTTCTTGACGATATTCGGATAATCCGTGTAGCAATAGTCCATATCCACATTTCCGCTGATACCGTTGATTCTGCCCTCGGAAGAATATTGCCAGATGCCGTATTTGTTCGCTGTGTAGGTGCAGCGGTAGTTATACTGTGCGACCCACAGTGCATACTTTCCGGCTACTGAATTTGAGATGTAATTGTTCAGATAATATGTGGAGCAATACAGTCCGGCAAGATAGCCGTTCTTTTCAAGTTCTCCGCAGAATGCCTTGATAACGCTGTCACAGAAGTTTCTGCCTTTCGCAAACTGGCTCTGCTCCTCAAGGTCAAAGTAAATGGGATATTCAAACTTCTTCCCTTTGATTACTTCCATACAAGCCTTAGCCTCTTTTACGGCATCTTCCGCTGAATCAGCGTACGAATACCAATACGCACCTACATCAAGTCCTGCGGCTTTTGCATTCCTGTAATTCAGCTCAAAGCAGTTGTCATTCTGCCTTGATTCTCTGCCATATCCGGCACGAATAATAACGAAGTCAATGCCGCTTGCTTTAACCTTGCCGAAGTCAATATTGCCCTGCCACGATGATACATCAATTCCCTTGATCATTATTATCTTCCTCCTTGTCTGTCCTGTCATGCAGCTGTTCCAGAATATCCTTCAATTTCTTAGGTATCGGAAGTCCCAAATGAGCTGCGTTTTCCAATAGTGATACACCTTCATTCGATAAATAGAAGAAGATCACTGCCGTCCTGAGTACACTGCCCGTGCCGATAACCTGCACGTCGATGATGTTTGCCACACCAACAAGTGTAAAAATCAGCACCTTGCGGCAGATACCCTTAAAGCCGATTTTACTGTTCAGCTTCTTTTCACTGATTGCACACATCAGACCTGTGATATAGTCGATGGCAGCAAAAACCACGAGTGCAATCAAAAGCCCATCACAGCCGCCGAGAAAATATCCCAGCCAACCGCCCAACACAGTGAGAATAAACTGTATCGTGTACCAGAATTCCTTCATTAAGCATCACGCTCCTTTTTGATAAAAAATGTATGAAAAAAGCAGCCGCCCGAAGGTTGCCGCCTGATTCCGTAGTTATTCTTCTTGTATTGTATAAGTTATTTTCATAGTTTTATCAGCTGTTTTGATAACTGATGTTTCCAGATTATTAATAGTTGCCAAGTACGGTGTCCACAAGAATAAATTTTGCCTTGTAGAATTTGCATAATAGCCGCCAAAGCTGAACAAGTAGGGACCATATTGGAATAGTGGTGTACTTGTATAAGTCCACGGTGCACTGTTTGCCTTGCGAAACACTTTATCCTCTGTGTTTATTCTGAAATCAGAACCAACGATCCAGTCCCCTAAATTTGAAAGCCACATCGAACCGCTGCGGTAATAATCATCATTGCAGCTATACGCCGTTGCAGAACCAAGAGGTATTTCCTTTATATCTGCGGCATTTTCAATATTTATCTTGTAGACCTTTGTTTTGTCATATGACACCATATACAGATAGCCGTTCTGCAAAACGCTCTGAACATTCCTCTGCGGATTGGTGTTATAGCCGCCGTGATAACCGACAGCCTGACAAGTCACCCCATTGAGCATCATCCGCTCCTCTGTGAAAGAAAAATCCGACTTGTTTATTTTTATTTTTGTAATGCTCGCATTCCCGCTTTTATTTCCGCCACCCCAGAATCCATACCAATAACCATCTTTTCCGTCAAAGAAGTCATAAGCACCCTCATTGCTGCTCGGATTTGACATAACAAACATTGTGGGGTTCAGCTTTATCTCAAACAGCACATCATAATTTGTTCCAAGCATCGTATCATTAAGACCTACAGCAGTAAAACTCATTCTGATTTTTTGAATAATCAGTTCATTGCTCGTGTTGATGCCGATAGTCCAGAAATAGTTCTCTTCCGGATTTATCTCAACGGCATTTATATAAGCTGTTCTTGCTTGTCCGCTGCTCCCAGCACTGCGTGAGCGCATTGTCCAGAAAAAGCCTGTGCCATTGTATCCGTCACCCATATATGCTATTCCAGCCCATTTATGCGTGAGTGCTACACAAGATATTGTGCCGTTGGCTTGTGAAGTAGTAAAATCCCAGACGAATTTATATCCGTTATCCAGATTTTTGGTTTCGGTCAGGTTCATGCTGCCACGCATGATATTCGTTGTTGCGTTAACATCATTAGAAGCGTAACCGACACAGGGGTTAGCAGAGGGTGCATAATATTTATTCGCATCTTCTTCAATGGTGTCGGAGAAAAGAAGTATGCCACCGATAGCGTTTCTGCAAAGCGGCAGCATATTTCCGTTCAGATCGTTTGTGTTGCCCTCAATAGTAAAAAGCATACCGTTGATATTGTGGCTGAAAAAGTCAGCCATAGCGTTGGTGACGAGATTGGTTTCCTTATATTTTTCGACCTTGCCTGTATGGACATCAGTCAGTTCTATTTCAGTTATCCCTTTCAATGGTTATCACCCCTCAATTCAGATAGTGTACTGTGATACGGTTTACAAAGCCGTCTTCTCTTAATGCAAATCGTATTTTATACTGTCTGTCCGCTGCCGCTTCATTCCATGCATCCGTGCCGACAACCTTTACCGATTCACGATTCATACCGCTTGTTTCTTCCGACAGTACAGCCCATCTCCCGTCAGTATATGCTTTCCATGTAGTGCCGCCGTCAAAGGAAAAAGCGAATAAAGTGTTGTCATCAGAATCTATCTCCACGCTTTCAATACCCAGAATAGTGCTGTCATTCATTTCTGTGTTATTTGAATAAACAAGCTGCACAGGAGGTATTGCTTTCAGCTTAGCACGGATCGGCGGCAGGTCAATATCTGTATTCTGCCAATGATACAGAACAGGATTGGGGAGCTTTGAAAAGATAACATCTCTCGGAAAGTCATTAAAGCCGTACTGCCGGAATGCAGCAGAATTCAGTTTTCTTACAGGTACTTCTTCAATATATGAAGACTTATTATATCCCAGATTTTCATCCTCAAATTCAAACTCATTAAATCCGCTGTTCTGATAGGTACTGTCTGATAAGATATTATAAAAACAGGGCTTGACCTGTTCATCCACACATGGAACAAGGTGCAGACGCTGTTCTTCACCCTGCCACAGGTCGATACTGTATACAGCTCCCATAAAGTATCGGCTGTCAAGTTGGTCTGCCGTATTCATCGTTCCTATTATCAGTTCGCATGATGAAGTAAACTCTGCATCGTCAAATGTCATAATAGTGATACCGTCACGCTTTAATCCGTCCTTTGACAGCTCCAATGTAATCGGAATATCCTTGTAATTATCTACTTCCTCAGTGATATTCAATCCGCCATAAACGCAGGTAATATGCTTACTGTCGGTCAGGAACACGCCAAACATATCTGTCTTTTCATCGGTTCTTGCTCCGAATACCGCAGTATTACCAAAGGTGGATGTTTTGAACGATACCGACAGCCTCATATCATTTCCGGGCAGAAGTCCCGTTCGGATACACTGACCGCCCTTAAAAACGATTGAGTCAACAAACGCTTTATTGTGCATCAGTCTGTAAAACCTGCCTGCTTTGTCCGCAAGAAGGTATTTGCTCTCAAAAGGCGGTGCGAAATCAATAACAGAATAGCTTATATCAAATTTCTTGCCGCTGCTGTCTTTATGAAAAAACGAAATATACTGCTGTTGAGTAACTGTAACAGTAAAATCCTGATTCATACTGCCGTTTATTCTGCTTATACCAAGATATCCGGCAGCATTTGGAGCCTTAATCAAATTCAGGAACATATCACCAGTTTCAAAGAAAAACCATTCATATACAAGTCTGACATCCTCAGTTGTGTTATTGTATTGTGCATAGCCTTCCCAGCGAAGTTTCAAAAATCGGATAGTTCCGAAAAGACTGCCTTCCTCACGATAGAAGTTATACAATGACGCATCTCTCCGGCAGACAAGCAAATGCTCTGTTCTGTTGCCAAGACCTATAAAGCTGTTGTCACTGACATAGATATTTGATATAACCTTGCCATTAAACTGAAACCAGTCCACACCCTGATATTGGAGAGTAGTTCCGTCATATCGTGTATTTACAACCAGATGCTCCATGTTTTCAGTCGTATTCATAATTGAACGAACAGAATCATATATCACCACTGCGTTTCACCTCCAGACTGTCAATTCTCGCAAACTGCTCTGTATTTATTTCTATTCTGCTCATCCTGCCCTCATCAATAATAACTTCGTAATTTGTAAAGGTATAGTCCGTCTGAAAGTCAAAGGTAGTTTCAGACCGTACATATTCACGGTTAAATGTCATTTCTGCACGGTCAGCAGGTTCTATTGTTTCAGTAACAACAACAGGATTCATCTTCGGCTGTGCAATAAAACGGAGTGCTGTCAAGCGTCCGAACCTTGCAGGAGTAAAGGTATCCACAAGTCCTATCGACTCAGGCACTTCCGTATAAGACTCAACAATATCAATAGCTTTACGGAAAGAAAGACTTCCGACATCAGCAACGGGTACAAACTTCTCCTCAAAGGACAGACGACCATCCCATACATTTCCGGCACTCAGTCCCTGACCGCTTATCGTACAGAGAGCCTGCATCCTGTCAATAAAGCCGGAGCCGTTTGTCACGGATAAGCGAACCTTAAAAGTATTGTAGGCATTAGCATCCAGTTTGGATATCGGATAATATAAATTCAGAATATGCTTTCCACTTTGCCAGGTTTCAATGGGGTAATAGGTATTTATGACATTATCGTTGATAACATAAGTAACCTTAAGCGTTGCCCTGCCGTCTTCGTTCCATGAAACAGAAATATCCTGATCGTTCAGTTTACCGCTTGCCGTTTTCTGCACCTCATCAGCAGTAATATCAATAAGGATACTGCCGTGAAACTCAGCATCGGTATCATCCTGAGATGCAAATTCAAGACTGACTATCTCCGCATCATTTTCTCCAACAGTGAAGGGTGAGGAATTCATATACGAATGAACGGTTATTTTTCCAACTTCTACTGAGTTCAGAAGTCCGGCTATGTTCTTATCGTTCTTGCTTTTCGCCTGTGACAGCCGAGGATTTTTGCCGACACATTTCAGCGTTGTTTTACCGTTGATCTTTACTGTCATTCCGGTAATAGCAGCTATCTGCGTATCGTCAGCGTGACCGCCTGAAAAAGAAATGACATCTCCGATATCAAGTGCCGGATTGCCGATCGTTTCCGAATCAAACGGCACATATCTGACTTTGGAAATGTCACTAAGGATGTTGCGTATTATTTTTTCTCGGGTATCTCTCAGTCCAAACTGTAACAAAGGATTAACACCAAGATTCATTGTCAGTCCATCATCGGGAGTGAGGGCATAATACTCAGCAGTAGTCGTTTTCTGATTGGTGGAGTTTACTGCTGTATATCGGGTAATAAAGTCAGAAAAGCTGCTTGAAAACCTCTGCCGATCTGTTATACTAAGAACAGGATTATCGCCGTATTTTCGTAGCTCCAGTTTACCATCACGGTTTATCTGACAATAACAACCTAACACCTGTGCAGTATAGAAAAGCAGATCACGCCAGCTTTCAATATCATTTTCTCCATAAATGCCATAGATGTATTTGCCGTTTGGCATTGCCTCAATATCTGCTCTGGTGTGTGCGAAAGGCACTCTGCAATTCTCACAGGCAAGGGAGAAAAAGTCAAAAGGAGTACCGGAAGAAAGCGTATTTTTGAAGCTCTTCTCAAAATTCAGCATACAGTCATAGGCTTTTATTTCAAGAGTTTTTATACTCCTGTTCGCTTCGCTTATCTCAAAAATTCCCATAGGTATTTCTTCAAAATGACCACCAACATCAAGGTGAAACGATAGCGTTATCGTGCCATCCTCCAAGCTATATCGGTCAATATCGGTGAAAAGAGATATACCCATTTCAGCGGCATAAACTGTACCAAGCTCTATCTCTGTATTTCCGCAGCATTGACGAGTAATGTATCCGCTGCCTTTAACAATGTCCTTATTTTCAAACCGATATTTTTGTCCTCGTTTGGTAGTGATCTCACCAGTCCAGAAATAACTTCTACTGTTGCTCTGGATAGCTTTTATGAAATTATCTGATACAGGGTACATTGGTTTCCTCCTAATCATTCACATGGAATATTGTTTAAAATAAAAAATTATGATATAATCAAATTCACAACATCAGAAAAGAGGTAATTATATGTTTTATTGTGAAGAATTTAGAATTGGTCATCAGAATATAATAGGTGTAGATTTTGACAATAAAACGCTTGACTCAATCATCAACTGTATCAATAAAATTAAAATATATTCTAATTGCATAGATTATGGAATACTGTTAGAATATGATCTAACTGATTTTCTCAATTATATTCCTGCTACAAATGTATCAGACAGAACTGATTTTATTCATCTCAATAGTAAATTTTTAAACTGGCTGTCTGCATTCTATTTATGGAAGAGTTCTTTAAGCAAGGAAATAAAAGAACCGTTTGAGGAAATACAAACGCGGTTTAGAAGTGTATCCCCTCAATGTTCCAGTGACTATCTAAAAAACTCTGAAAATGGTAAAATAACTCCAAGCAGGTCTGAATAAGTCTATAGACCGGAAATGGAGTTGATCAGAATGGATAAAATAGCAGAGGTAAAGCAAGTCGTCAGACATGAGAACTGGAAACGAATGTATGAGGAATATCAGCGAAGCGGTATGAAGGTAAATGACTGGTGTGTCATGCAGGGGCTATCGATAAAGACATTTTACTATCGTCTGAAGGTGATCCGTGAGGAAATGCTTAAGGAAACCGACCAACATGATATTGTACCTGTGATGAAGTGTAAAACCGAAATGCTGTCAGATATGAATACGGCAAAGTCAGACGAGAAAATACATATTACAGGAAACGGAATAAATATCGATCTGCCTGCAACAGTATCAGTTGAGTTGATGACAGCCATACTTCGAGGGATGCGATCATGTTAAAGGAAATAAGCGGACCGTATTACATCGTGTGCGGATACACCGATCTTCGCAGGGGTATTGACGGACTTGCAGGTATCGTTCAGCAGAATTTTAAGCTTGATGTATGTTCGGGAGCAGTATTTCTGTTTTGCGGACGAAGATACGACAGGATAAAAGCATTGCTGTGGGAAGGTGACGGTTTTCTGCTGCTTTACAAGCGTCTTGACAATGGCAGATTTCAGTGGCCGAGAAACAAAACAGAGGCAGAACAGATCACAGCAGAGCAATACACATGGCTGATGCAAGGGCTTTCGATAGAGCAGCCAAAGGCAATAAAAAAGGCAAAAAGAAAGCCCGATATCATGTAATAAAACACTTCAAAAAACCGCATAAAAACTGGACTTTCCGGCACATTTATGGTATAATAAGTGTGTCGGAAATTTGTTTTGGAGGTGCTGAAAATATGAAAATGCCTGATAATATTTCACCTGAAATTGCAGCATATATCAGGGCGTTACAGACAGAAAACAGCAAGCTCCGAAACAATAATTCAAAGCTACAAGATGAAAAAGCAGAACTCCAAAACGAAGTCTCTGATTTAAAAACCAAAGTAGAAAAGCAGGAATTACAGATAAGTAACCTTACGGAAATGCTTGTCAACAGCAGAAAAAAGATATTCGGAAGATCAAGCGAGAAGAGTAAGTTTTTTGATGATGCACAGCTGACACTTTTCAATGAGGCTGAAACAATAGCTGACCCATCTGCTCCTGAGCCCGAAAAAGAAACCTTCATTGCAGCACATAAAAGAAGGAAGAAACGCACCAAAGCGGAGATAACAGAGAATCTTCAGCATATCAAGCAGGTCTGCGATATGGAAAAAGCTGAATGCGAGATCTGCGGCGGTGAACTTACCTGCATTGGTGAGGAATTTGTACGCAGTGAGCTGAATATCATTCCGGCACAGATGTATGTTGTTGATATTTACCGCAAAGTCTATAAATGCAAGAATTGTTCTGATGATGAACATACAAATATTTTCAAGGCTGCTGCACCTGTTTCTGTGATGAAAGGCAGCATGGCAACACCGGCTACTGTTGCATATGTTATGCAGCAGAAATACCAGCTTGGTATGCCTCTCACAAGACAATCAAAGTACCTGAAGGAGCTTGGTGCCGAGATCGGCAGCAATACACTTGCCAACTGGGTAATCAAAAGCTCGCAGTGGTTTGAGAAGCTATGGGATCGGATGCAGAGTATACTGCTTGCAGAACCCATCATTCATGCCGATGAAACACCCCTTCGTGTGCTGAACCGTGACGGCAAGCCTGTTGATTCGCGGTCAACGATGTGGGTGTTCTGCAGTGGCAAGTATTCGGAGCATAAAATGTCTTTGTACTTTTATCATGCTACCAAATCCGGGCAGGTGGTAAAGGATATTCTCGGAGACTACTCCGGCTATTTGCAAACTGACGGTAATCCGGCTTACAATTTTGCTGTTAATGCTGTAAGAGTCGGCTGCTGGGCTCATGCCAGACGCAAGTTTACGGATTGCCTGCCCAAAGGCATTAAGGGCGAAGATACACGGGCAGAAAAAGCCCTCGCACTGATCGGCAAAATATTTGCCGCAGACGAGGGTTTAAAGGAGCTGCCTGAAGATCAGCGAGCCCCAAAAAGACCGGAAATTCTGAAACCGTTGCTTGATGAATACTGGAAATACATCGAAAGCATCTATGCGTCAGGCGGTTCAAATCTGGCAAAGGCAGTAACATATTCTTTACATCAAAAAACGCAGCTCAACAATGTTCTGCTTGATGAAAAATTAGAGCTTACCAACAACCGTGCAGAGCGTGCGGTCAAGCCTTTCGTTATCGGAAGGAAAAACTGGCTGTTTTCAGACACAGACAAAGGTGCAGATGCCAGCGCAAGATGCTACAGCATTATTGAATCGGCAAATCTTAACGGACTTAATGTATTCGGATACCTGTCATATCTTCTTACAGAGCTGCCTAAGCTCGGAAATGAACCGACAGATGAGCAGTTGGACAGCCTGTTGCCATGGTCTGATACGCTGCCGGATTATTGCAGGTAAGTCTGAATTGGTCTGAACAAGTCTATAGAGTGCGTTAGAATGACTCCCATGGCTTTTTGAACTGCCACGGGAGTTTTGCTTTTCGATATTACGCTGGAGGATTGAGGGGATACTTAGAAGTCAAGAAAATCAAATTTATAGATTGGTTGATGAAATAAGAAATTATAGTGCTCATAGAGGGTTTGCTATTAATAAGCGTATTTTCGACTTCATAAGTGAGAAAAGCTCTTATTATATTTGTTCTAAAGAATTATTACTCTTTTTAGACAATAAAAAGAGCAATGGTAATAAAATTAATGCAAAATTTTATGATTTTATAAAAAGAAAAGTCTATGATGAAGAAGACATTGAAGCATATGAATTAACATCAAACTTCAAAAAAACATACTTACAAATGCATGACGAATTATGGAATCGTATCAAAAATGATATACATAATGATTTGATAAAAATATTCTCAATATTACCACCTGGCTTTTCAAATGTTTATAATATTTCTATTGTATCTAACGATCAACTCACCCATATTAACATTGGTCATATATTGTGTCAGTTCTTAGAAAAAATAGAAACAAGATATAACGATGCAATTCCAGATATATATGCAGGAAAATTCAAATCACATTAAGTTACTTTCTAATTCAAAATCTTAGTATTCTTTCAGAGTAAAATCCACAGTCCACAATCCCTTATAACTCGTATCCTGTTCTAATTTTGCTTTGAAGCCGTCTATATACATTTCAGTTTCCTTAAGTGACAAGCTGTCCGTATCAAAATACTGCACGGTCAGCTTGTTTTGTTTTGAATATGCCGTGAGCTTTTTCAGCCACACAGCCGTTACCGTAAAGGAAACGGAAATATCAACAACACCCTGCCGCACAACATCACGCTGTCTTGTCCCGGCTTCTGTTTCGCCGCCGGAATCGGATTCCACGGAGGAAAACGACAGGTCATAAGAATCGGGAAACGGCAGTAATTCGCCGTTAATTTTCAAATATTCAGTAAATGCCATGCTACCTTCCTCCGCTTCTCAGATTAGCTCTTTGCTGTGCATTGACTATAATTTCATCGAGCATAGTGCCGCCGACATACACCGGGATAACGATATCACCATTACCACCCATTGTGCCGCCTTTAGGAAAAGCCCCTTTTATCGCAGTTATCAGTTCAGTGAGGTCAGTCTGAGATACACCGCCATCTGAAGCAGCAGCTGTGATTTCTGCGTGAGGGCTGACGACCATATCGGCAGATACTTTTTTCATAGCCGATTTTATCATCCCACGACTATTCTCTATACCCTTTGCAAGCCCCTTCATGAAGTCTGGCATCCAGCTTTCATAATCGGTAAGTGGACCCTCGTCCGGCACAGAGAAGTGAAGGAAAGAACGGATCGCATTGCCGACATTTGATGCAGCATCAGTTACCCAACCGATACAGTTATTGATACCGTTTACTATACCGGAAATCAAATCCTTACCCCAGTTAAACGCTTCTGATGCAAGGTTGCCCATAAAGTTTTTGACATTATCAAAGCCGCCCTTCACAGCATTATATACATTGGACATGGCATTTTTTATGCCGGATAAAATATTGTTAAAGGCATTTGAAACAGCATCCTTTATACCACCAACAACATTTGAAACTGTATTTTTTATATTGTTCCAGATGCTTGACACCGTACTGCTGATGCCGTTCATGATATTGGAAATCACTGTCTTTATCGTATTGAATACAGTGGAAATAACGGTCTGTATCGCATTAACAACAGTCGATACTGTGTTTTTTATCGTGTTCCACGCATTGGTGATGAACGTCTGAATTGCCGTAATAATCGTTGTAATAACGGTTTTTATGGTATTCCATACAGTAGAAATCACGGTATGTATTGCGTTCATTATGGTTGTTATCACCGTTTGTATAGCGTTCCAGGCAGTAGTCAGGAAGGTCTGTATTGCCGTAACGACTGTTGTAAATGTTGTTTTTATGGTATTCCATATGGTCGTAAAAAATGTTGATATAACAGTCCAGACTGTCTGTATAACCGTTTTAATTGTATTCCATGCAGTGGTAAGGATAGTCTGAATCGCAGTTATCACCGTTGTAAAAATAGTTTTTATAATATTCCACACAGTGGTAAAATAAGTCGATATCAGATTCCAGATTGTTTCAATTACAGATTTTATCGTGTTCCATGCAGTGGAAAGGATTGTCTGTATCACAGATACAACTGTTGTAAAAATCGTTTTTATGATATTCCAGACAGTGGTAAAATAAGCAGATATCAGATTCCAGATAGTTTCAATGACAGTTTTGATTGTATTCCAGGCTGTAGAAAGAATGGTCTGTATCACAGTAATAACAGTTGTAAAGGTATTCTGTATAGCAGTCCAGATAGTCGTAAAAAAGGCAGATATTGCATTCCAGACTGTTTCAGCAGCGGTCTTTATACCGTTAAGTATTCCGCTGAAAAAGCTGCTGATGCCGTTCCAGACACCTTCAAAAAACCCACTTGCTCCGCTCCACAGTTCATCCCATGAAGTACCGAACCATCCTAAAAATACATCAAAAATACCTTTGATAACATTCAGGATATTTGTTACGAATCCGCTTACATAGTTCCATGTTGCCACAAAAAAGCCTTTTACACCATCCCAGACCTGTTCCCAGTTTCCGGTAAAGATGCCGATAAATATATCAAGAACGGCTGTAATGGTATCAAGTGTGTAGGAGAGAACATTACTGATAGTTTGAAATGCTCCTTCAAAAACGGGTGCAAGGAAGGAACACAGTCCATCCCATACTGCCATAATGACTTCGCCGATGTCTTTGAAGTTGAAACCGAGTGCATTGAGCCTGTCAACGATACCCTGAAAAAACTCCTGAAACTTCCCAACAATGCCGTTCCATATCTCCGTCATAGCGTTGCGGAAATCTTCATTAGTATTCCACAGATAAATGAAAGCTGCAACGAGTGCAGCAATAGCGGCAATGACTAAACCGATAGGGTTTGTAAGCAGTCCGGCTAAATTCAGTCCCGATATTGCACCCTTAACGGCAGTTATCGCACCGGATATTTTCGGTACAAGCGTCATTATCGTTCCCACAGATGATATAACCTTACCAATAACGATCAGTGCGGGACCTATCGCCGCCACGATCAGACCGATAGTTACGATGGTCTTTTTTGTTCCTTCATCCATACCGTTCAGCTTATCTACAAGACCCTGTATCCAGGAAACAATTTGCCTGATTGCAGGCATAAGGATATCACCGAAAGAGATGGCTAATTCTTGAAGCTGTGATTTGAGAATGGTAATCTGCCCTTCAAGATTGTTCTGCATGGTTTCAGCCATATCTCCGGCTTTACCATCACAGTTGGTAATAGCCGTATTCAGCTTTTCGATATCGGAGGGTGCTGCGTTCATCAAAGCAAGAAAACCGCTCATTGCATTTTTGCCTACAAGTGCCTGTGCGTTGGCAGCCTTTTCGGATTCTGACATCTGACCGAAAGCCACACGACAATCGGCAAGAATATCATTAAGAGACCGCATTGATCCATCCTGATTGGTAGTCTTGATAGTCATTGAGCCAAAGGCATTACCAGTCAACTTTACATCCTTTGACAGATTGTTCATTATAGAGCGAAGTGCCGTACCTGCCTGAGATGACTTGATACCTGCATTGCCCATTAAGCCTATAGCTTCTGCCGTGTCCTCTGCGGAAAAGCCTAACGCACCTGCGATAGGCGCACAGTATTTGAATGTTTCGCCCATCATGGAAACATTGGTGTTTGCGTTGGAACTTGCTGCCGCCAGAATATCAGCAAAATGTCCTGAATCATCGGCGGATAATCCAAAGGCTGTAAGTGCGTCAGTAACAATATCGGAGGTGGTAGCCAGGTCTTCGCCGGATGCCGCCGCAAGGTTCATAATACCCTCGATGCCGCTGAGCATATCCTCAGTTTTCCAGCCAGCCATCGCCATGTAATTCATAGCCTGAGCCGCTTCTGTAGCGGAAAATTTTGTCTTTGCGCCCATTTCACGGGCTTTGGCACGGAGAGCGTCAAAGTCTTTTCCGGTCGCACCGGACACAGCCGCCACTTCACTCATGGCCGAGTCAAAATCAGCGGCGGTCTTTACTGCTGCCGTTCCCAGTCCGGTAATTGCGATAGTTGCAGGCAGCATTTTCTGACCTACATTCGAGATATTGTTGCCGAGTGTTTTCAGCTTTTCGCCCTTTGCAGCTATCTTCTGAACAGCCGTTGCAGACTGGTTTGCGGCTGTTTCGAGCTTCTTTAATTCCTGCTCTGTTTCCACAATTTCACGCTGCAAGGCATCATACTGTTCTTTGGAAATATCTCCGGCAGCAAGGGCTTTATCAGCTTGCTCGGCGGCTGTTTTCAGCGTTTCAAGTCTTTGTTTGGTCTGACCTACTGCATCACCGAGCAGCTTATGCTTCTGTGCTAAAAGCTCTGTATTTCCGGGATCCAGTTTGAGCAGTTTATTGACATCCCGAAGCTGTGTCTGGGTGCTTTTTATGGAGCTGTCTACATTTTTCAGAGCTTTTGAAAGCTTAGTGGTATCTCCGCCGATCTCGACTGTGATACCTTTTATTCTGTTAGCCATCGGGTGTCACTTCCTTCCATTCTGTTAAAATAAATCATAATCAGACTGCGTTGCAATTTCCGAATACCCGTTATAATCATCATTTCTGCTCTCGATGAACATATCATTAACTAAACCTATCGTGAGCAAATCAAGGTCACGGATAGATAAGCCAAGCTGTACGCATCGGAGCAGAAATAATGGTGTCGTCATTTCGCGGTCAGTTGGTCTAAGTTTTTTTTAGACTGTACTGTGGTCTGAACATTCAGTCCCCAAAGTTCTATCAGCTTCGGCAGAACCTGATAAATGGAAAATGTATTGAAGTTATCAAGCCATTCCTCCGGGGTATCCGGGATAGATGCATCGGCGTGTTTAGCCATAATAAAAGCTATATTTTCAAACATCTCCAAAGAAAATAAATCAAGATTGCTGCTGCCTTCATCTTGGTTTCCGAGGGATTTTTCCAAAGCCGAAAGGTCACGGTAAATATCCCTGTGAAATCTCATTCTGTATATTCTCGGAATAGCGGCGGATGCACGGAATTTGACCGGCTGTCCGTCAATCTCTATTGTCTGTGTCATGCTCATTTTTCATTCCCCCTCAGTCCTGCATAGCAATAAACTCCGCTTCACCACCGATAACGGCATTCGGCAGATATACCTCGCTGTACCAATTCAAATATACTTCATCATTGGTATCATCACCTGTTTTTGCCTTAACAAGTCCGTTGCCAAGCGGAGCAGCCTTTATTGTCAGCTTTTCTGTTTTAACCTCGATCTCGTCCTCGTTGGTCTGTGATTCAATGGTAGGTCTGCTTGCTGAGCAGTAATACATGACATGACGTATCTTTTTCGCGTCGCCGTCAAATTCAAAGAGGAGTGCGAAGTTCTCCGTTTCCACATTTGAGCTTTCGATAAGCACACCATTGCTGTCCAGCGTTTCCTTCAGAACATCTCTTCTGAAGCTCTCTGGGATAAGGGCAAGCTCTAAATCGCCCTCATATCCCATGTTATTACTGATAGTGTAATACGCAAATCCATCTGCATAGAAGTTTTTAGGTTCACCGTTCGGGTCAAGTGACAGCGACACAGCACCCGGCATGGGTACAGGTTTTTCAAAGGTCGCTGTTCCGTCAGTGTTCAATTTTACAATGGCATAATGCACATTGCATATATTGAATTTGACCTTATTCTTTTTCTTATTCGGCATTGCAAATTCCCCCAATCTCATAAGAATACATCACCTCGTACAGTTTTTCACTGTCTATCCAGACTTCGGACTTGTTGTAGAAGATATTGTAGCGGTCAAGCACTTCCTCTACTTTCAGTTCAAGCTCAGTGTTTTTGAAGTCTGTATATAGTTCGATATGTACATCGTTAATTTTATAATAGACCCTGCCGTCAGCAGCAAAATTGTCACTGTTCGGCAGAAGATAACAGATAAAAGGCGGGTTCGGACTCTCACCTTCTGCAAAGTGATGATATGCGTAGGGCAGTCCGATCTCGTTTAATATTGATATTATCTTATCCATAGCATCACCCTTTCAAAGCCCTTTCTATCGCTTTTTCAAGTCCTTCAATTCCATGCTCCTCGGCAGGTGCAATATGCGGCTGGGCTTTTGCTCTGCCGCCGCCACGCTTTGCATGACCGAATTCCAAAAGGTGAGCCAGCTGATATCGTTTTTTTGAATGTACCGTCACTTCCAGCTTTTCAGCTGACTCTTTCGTTGTCTTTACAGCCCAGCTTTTCGCATAAGCACCTGTTTCCTTCGGAGCAGTAGATTGTATTTCTTTCCTCACATTGTTTCCTGCTTTTTTGACGGCTTTCTTCATATCTGCTGTTGCCAACTTTGAATACTCCGTCAGCCCCTTCATTACTTCCTCGGCAAGGTCGTCAATTTTTACTGTTTTTCCCACACTATCGCCTGGCCTTCCTGCACTTGAATTTAATGCACTTCTTTTTATAGTTCATGTGGTCAATAGAAACGATGTCATATATTTCGTTTTTGAACATAATGCGGTAGCCTGTGGTGCTGACAGTTGCCGTCAGGGCGCACCAGCGGACAGTAAAGGTAACATCCGTATTCTCAACAGTCGTTCCTACAATGGCCGTTTCCTTGCCGCTTTCGCCGCCTACAGTCGCATAGCAGGAGAATTCGTCATTCCAGCTGCTCATGTGGTTGCCGATTCGGTCAGTAAGTATTACATTTCTCTGAAAGGTTATTCTCTCATTCATAAGTGCTATTTGCATCAGAATTCCTCCTTCCTGCTGCCGAAAAGCAAGGCTCTGAGGGAAATTGTCAGAGCCTTGTAATCGGCTTCTTCTCTGTGTTCGTAAAAATAGGCGACAGCATACATGATTGCTATCCTGGCATTTTTGTCTGTCCTCAGCACATTGCGGTCATTTGTTCGCAGAATGTCCAGACATAGATCCTCGGCAGCTAAAATATATCTCCGAATCAATGTATCATCATCTTTGAAATCTACACGGAGATAACTTTTCATTTCAGTCAAAGAAACTGTCATGCCATCACCTCATCAGGGCTTGGTTACTTTTCCGGTCGAGCCGATTTTCAGTATCTGTACAGCTTCCGGCAGAACGAGCTTTCCGTCAACACGCTCCTTTGCAACAAATCCGACCATATCATTTCCGGCGAAAAGCTCTGTCAGCTTTTTGAAGGAACGAGTACCTCTGTCGCCGATATTATAGTAGCTGTAGTCACCGAAGGAGATCATATTTGTGGGAGCGTATTCCGAAGTATAAACAGGATAGCCTGCCAGTCTTTCCGGCTCACCGTCCTTAAAGGACTGCTGCCACAGATACTGTCCCTCGCTGTCTTTGAGAGTTCTGACGGTTGCCAGAATCTTATCGTTCATGATAAAGGCCGCCTTTTTACGATAAGGACGCTTGAGGGCATAGACAAGGTTGATTATATCGTCACCTTTGAGAGTGGCAGTTATGCCGGAAATAACACCGCCGCCCGTTGCCGCAAAGATACCCGTCGGTCTGCCTCTGCCGTTGCCGTTCAGGAAAGCATCCTCCTCAGCATTGGCGAGAGCCTTACCAAACTGTGTGATGATGTAATTCTCCAGTCCGAAAGAGTTGTCATAAAGAAGCTCCTCCGTGACCTTAATAGCCACATGGAGCTTATGAGCATCAAGCAGTATCTGGTCAAAGGTTGCGTCACCCCATACAAGCGGCTCGCCCTCATCAATCCACGATGCGGCAGGCTTTGTTGCCGCCACATTTATCTTATGGTCTCCGCTCGTTTTGATTTTCGTACCAAGGGTACGCATGATGTTTTCGCCATTCAGCACATCGATAATGCGTTTATCATATTCTTCGGGAACGAGATAACCGCCGTCTGCGTCTGAACCCTCACGAAGAACATTGGAAACATCAGAAAAATTACTGCGGAGTGCTCCGAGCATTGCTTTTCTGTATTCCTCGCTTGCCCTGCCTGTGCCGCCGATCTCGCCCTTAAAAGGCTTTGAGGTAAGGGGAGTATTCATAGGTTTGTTCAGTTCCTGCTCCATAGCATCCTCACGCTGCATACGGCTGATCTCACGGGAGATATCCTGTATTTCCTTTTCCATCTGCTCGTATTTAGCATAATCGGCATCGTTAAGCGTGTTGTTTTCATTCTTATGGGCAGCCGCAAAAGCACGGGCTGCCTCGATTGCCTTATTCCTTTTTTCGATCATCTGCATAATAGTCATAGTCAGATTCCTCCTTTATCTCATCAGTTCATTGACTCTGTCCTGAACATCTTTGTAGTTATATCCGGCAGCAGTCAGTTTTCTTCTGCGTTCCTCACCGTTGCCCCACTTGCCGCAGATAACCTCGTGTGCAAGCTCGTCAACAGACTTTTTGTTTTGTACCTTGCCGGAAAGCATCTCATTTACTCTGGACTGTACGGCAGAATAGCTGTATCCGGCAGCGGTCAGCTTTGCCTTACGCTCATCTCCGGCAGACCATTTTCCTGCGATTACTTCCTTTGCAAGCTCATCAACGGTTTTCTTTGCTTTTTTTGTTTTCTGTGAAGAAGTTCCGGTTGATGTACTTTCCTTCCACTTGGGTCTGAAAAACGCATATACACTGCTGTCATTCAGATACCTTGTCTTACGTTTGAAGGTTGAATTGCAAGCCCAGTTATCACCCCAGCCCTCAACATTTCCTTCAAGGGTAGTCAGTGTGTTGCCGCTTACAGTCTCGACAATTCCCACATGAGAGGCGGAATACTTGTCAATGGGATTAAGGCTCGAATAACGGAACATAATAATATCACCCGGCTGTACTGCCTGTGAATATTTCAGAAGCCACGTACCGTATTTGCCGTCACCGTACCTGCCTTCATCGGATGCAAAGGAATGCACACCGCTTGTATACTTACCTATGAAGCCGCAATCCTTCATGATAGCGGACACTGCAAAGGCACACCAGTCATATACTGCATCAAGAGCAAGTTTTGTTTTGCAGACATAATAACCGTCTTTGCCAATATAGCTTCTCGCGGTATTCAAGAATTTCTCTCTGTCAGTCATAGTCAGATTCCTCCCTTATGTAAATTTTTGAATTGTATCCAGACGGTCAAATATCTCAGCGACAGAATGACCGTTATCTGCCTTTTTCTTTGTCAGCTTATTAAGCAAACTTGCATTAACAGCCTTACGGGAAAATAAAAAAGAGGATGCATTTTTCTGCTCCTCTTCATCCTCATTTGGTGTATTTTCTTGATTAGTTTCGTCATCTTCCTGCTCGTCTTCTTCGGCAGACTTATCGTTTTTCTTTACGAAGATATCGTCTGCAAAGCCGAGCTCCACAGCCTTATGAGCTGACATCCATGTTTCCGCTTCCATCAGCTTTGAGAGCTTCGCTCTCGACAGACCTGTTTTCATCTGATAAGCATTGATGATACTTTCCTTTACTTCTGCAAGCATATCGATTGCTTTCTGCATCTCGTTATGATCTCCAAATGCGATTGTGGCGGGATTATGGATCATCAGGACGGCGCATGGCGACATCAAAACAGTATCTCCCGACATTGCAATAACAGATGCTGCACTCGCTGCGATTGCATCTATTTTCACAGTTACCTTGCCGGGGTATTCGGACAGCATATTGTATATCTGCGCCGCTGCCACACAATCTCCGCCAGGAGAATTGATATAAACTGTAATGTCACCGCTGCCGGAAAGCAGCTCGTCTTTGAACATCTTAGGTGTCACATCGTCATCATACCACGATTCGCTGGCTATAGTCCCACGAAGCTCAAGCACCCTCTCCGTGCTCTCGGTGTTATCCTGATTGATAACCTTTTGTTTCTTCCATTTCCAGAATTTATTCATATTCAGCCTCCTTCTGATATACCGTTGTTGTATGCTGCTCCCGCTTGTTTCAGGGGCAGCATATTTCCGTTGATGAGGTACAGGTTGCCGCCCTCCTCATCGGGTATCATATCCTGATTTTCTAAGGCACGGATATCATTTGCTGACATCCAGCCGTTCTGCCTTGCCGTTGCATAGCCGTTCATTCTGCTCTGATAGTCGCCGCGCAACAGACCGTCAACATTGAATTTAAAAAATAACTGCCGCTTTTCATCGTCATTAAAAACACAGCGTGATAGGCTCTGTTCCCATCTTGTCACCCAGGGTGCAAGCGTGTATTTGACGAATTCAAGCGACATATTTTCAATATTGGAAAAGGTGCTGCGCTCCAGATCACCGACCATGTGCGGCGGAACTCTGAATATTCTCGCAATCTCGTCTATCTGAAACTTTCTCGTTTCAAGGAATTGTGCTTCATTCGGAGAAATTGAAATAGGAGTATATTTCATTCCTTCCTCTAAAATCGCAACCTTGTGGTTATTCTCACCACCAAAGCCCTTATTCCAGCTTTCACGCACACGCTCCGGCTCTTTTACTGTTCCCGGATATTCAAGAATGCCGCTGGGTGTTGCACCGTTTGCAAAAAACTTACTGCCGTACTCCTCTGTGGCAATAGCCAAGCCGATAGCGTTTTTTGCCATAGCGATCGGAGAATATCCGATCAATCCATCGAATCCCAATCCTGGGATGTGCAGCACTTCACTCGGCGTCAGCTTTACTGTCGAGCCTTTATTGATCGGTGCATCCTCCTGACTGACCATATATTCATAGACAATGTTGCCGTGTTCGTCACGGTCAACAATCATTCTGTCAGGCATCAGAGGGTACAAAGCAAGAACCTCGCCCTTGCCGTTGCGGATGATCTGTGCGTAGGCGTTGCCCCATAAAAGCAGGTGTGTCATTAGCGTTTCACGGAATACGAATGAAGTCATTTCGGGATTTGGCTCGTCATGCAGAAGAAAATAAAGCAAGTGTTCAGTAGCCTTTTCTGTGCCTGTGTCGGTGTATTTATATAAATGCAGTGGTAGGCTTGCTACTGCTTCTGAGAGTATTCTCACACACGAATACACAGCCGTTATCTGCATAGCTGACCGTTCATTGACAGCTTTTCCGCTTGCTGATGAACCAAGCAGAAAGCTGTATCCGCTTCCGGCTGTGGCATTTCTGGGTGCATCTCTGCTCCTGAATATCCGGCTCAAAATTCCCATTAAAAATCCCTCCTATATGAATAAGATGCCGCGCTGATCATAAACACTTTCAGTATTCACATTGCCGCATCTGACTGCTCTATCAAGTGCCATAATAGTGGCAATAGCACCATCTATCTTTTCAGTAGATTTTTCTTTATCGGCTTTAATGTTTCCGGCAGGGTCAGTACGGATAAAAATATTATCCATCATCCATCGCAGCACTGGGTGACCTCCGTGAGCTATTCGCTGTTCAAGCGTCAGCTTCATAAGCTCCTTTGTTGGCGGCGACATATCCTTAAACCCTTGTCCGAATGGAACAACGGTAAACCCCATACCCTCAAGGTTCTGCACCATCTGAACGGCACCCCACCTATCAAAGGCTATCTCTCGGATATTGAAGTGTTCACCAAGACGTTCTATAAACTTTTCGATATAGCCGTAATGAACGACATTTCCCTCAGTTGTTTCCAGAAAACCCTGTCGTTCCCATATATCATAAGGAACATGGTCTCGCTTTACTCGGAGATCAATGTTATCCTCCGGTATCCAGAAATATGGCAGGACATAATACTTATCATCTTCATCGGTCGGAGGAAAAACGAGTACAAAAGCCGTTATATCAGTAGTGCTGGACAGGTCAAGACCGCCGTAGCAAACTCTACCCTCAAGCTCCTCCAGATTAACCGCAAACGCACACTTATCCCATTTTTCCATCGGCATCCAGCGAACAGCCTGCTTTACCCATTGATTAAGTCTGAGCTGTCTGAAAGTATTTTCTTCTCCCGGATTCTGCCGAGCGGAGTTAAAGGCGGCTTGCACCTTATCCATTCCTATCGTTATCCCAAGAGAGGGATTCGCCTTTTTCCAGACCTTCGGGTCAGTCCAGTCCTCATGCTCCTCTGCTCCGTAGATGCATGGATAAAATGTCGGGTCAACCTTTCTGCCGGAGATAATATCCATAGCCTTTTGATGCAGTTCATAGCAAATGGAATGCGTATCGTTTCCGGCTGTCGTGATGATAAAATGTAGCGGATTTTTTCTTGCATCTGATGTACCCTTCGTCATCATATCAAAAAACTTTCTATCCTTTTGCACCCACAGTTCATCAAAAATCAAAGCCGAAACATTAACACCAGACTTGCCTGCAACATCAGCGGAAAGAGCTTTATATGTGCTGTTAGTCGGAGTAAAATGTATGGTTTTCCGGCTTGGTCGAATATCGCAGCGTTTCCGCAGGGCAGGACAGAGCCGCACCATATCGCAGGAAACATCAAAAACAAGAGAAGCCTGATCTCGGTCAGTGGCACAGCCGTAAACTTCGGCTCTTTGCTCACCGTCTGCACAAAGCATATACAGTGCAACAGCGGCCGCAAGCTCGCTGTTATGTGTCGGCAAAAAAGAACGCCCCACCAGATACTGATGAGACGGCGAATCAACCTGAATACACTGCATTCCATGATTTTCTATTTCTTCAATTTTGTCTATATAGCGGTAATGACTTCTTGTTGTCGGATTTCTTTGCACTCTGTTTTTCAGTTTTCTTTCCAGTCCTGCAACAGGCATGTCATCGAAAGCTGTATATTTTACAGAGTAGATGGTTTCTCCTGTTGCAACTCTTCCGCATTGCTGACTTGGCATATTCCAATCAACACGCTGCGTAGATATCGAAGTAGAGATCGCATTTTTAATTCCTAAACTCCACAGCAACTCACTGACGCTTTCCGATAGTGCTTTTTCTGTTGAAGTGTAAACAGCTTGCCCTTTGAGATCGTTAATGTTCCCATCGGAATCCATCAGTCCCTGTAATAAGCGGTAACGCTGTTCTTTGGATGAATGCAGATATTTTTCGGGTATCACTTTATCGTGGAAGGAATGAAGAAGCACACACTTCAAATCCTTAATTCTGAATATAACGCTGTCGCCAACATTCTGCCATGCATTTTCTACTTTATGATGAGGCATAATGTTTCCAAGAACGGAAGGAATATCACTCGTTTTTACTGTAATTTCCGGCTTTATTGCATTGCCGTTGCCGAGCCAATATCCCATAAGATAAGGTTCTATCGACAGGTCGGCTTTCGGATAATCAACACACCCTGCAACAGGTATTCTGAATTTATATGAGTTACCTTCCTTCGGAATACTTAAAAGCTCTCTCGTTGTCAGGATAATGCTTTTTCTTTTTCCATGAGTATATTCTCCAGACCATTGGTGATGTTCTCCGGCTTCAATAACGGCACCATCTTTGAAGGTTATTCTATATGCCTGTTCGCTGAAATCAAGTTGGCTTTTTGCAACAACATGGCATATACATCCGTTATCATCAAAAAGCTCATCACCGACTTTTATTTCTCCCATTGTTGTATAACCGTTTGGAGTAGGTATAAGGGTGTTAAGTGATAACTGTTTACCTGATTTTTTAGATATTTCGATGTACGCTGTATTGAATTGTCTATATCCGTCAGCACGGATTGTTCCGAAAATATCACGGATTATTCTTTCCTGCCAGTCAATAAGCTCAAAGGACTGATTATAGAATTCTCCCTTTGTGTGCCGCAGCTGCTCAATAAAGCTGACCGCATAATCTGCGGCAGCCTTATCGTAATATGATCCCTTTGCCATAAATTTAGTAGGCGTGTATTTTTTTAGTTTTCTCAATGTTTCACCTCCCGTCAAGACTGCTGTTCTGCGATAGCCTCCTGACTAAGCTTCATTATTTCTGAAAGTTCCATACACTTTCACCCCCAAACAAAAACAGCCGCATCTCTGCGACTGTCAAAAAGTATTTATATAAACGAGAAACACACCGCATCGGTGTGCTCCCGGAATTTTCAGTTGTATTCTTTTATAAGGATCGCAAGTGCGGTTTCCGTATCCTTGTCAGCCGGCTTTACATCAAGCCCTCTGTCGTAGTTGTACACCGTTTCGCCGTTTTGTTTCAGCATCAGTTTGCTGATCCTTCCGCCATCAATGCCGAAATCCTCGCTCGGCTCTTCGTAATGTTTCACCCAATAATGAAAGGTGCTGTTCTTAACCCTTATGCTGCCCTCAGTCCACATTTTCGTTCCCTCCGTTTATCAGTCTGTCCATTTTCCTGCAAATCTCGTCAAGCCTGTTGTTTATCGCCCGGCAGGTCCTTTCGTTCCGGCTGTAACCGAGCCGTTCGTGCAGCTCGTTGTATTCCTTTTGCAGCCTTGCAAATTCGGTTCTTTCTTTGCTCGTCATTGTCTTTCCCTCCTCAGAAAAGGTCGCCGTTAAGGTACATGTCCTCGATGTCCTCTCTTGTTACCCTTATGCCGTCGCTCTCCATGTCGTTTACGATGTCCTGAATGTCAACCGGGTCGAGGTCATATTTCTTTGCGATCTCCTTGATGTCCTTCTTTGTAATCTTTCTTTCTCTTTTCATGGTGGTGTACCTCCGTTTGTTTTTTTGTAGGGTTGTTCCCTTGTTGTGTACACATATTAACTCTTTCGGGTGTACTTATCAATACGATTACTACACAATCATCCGGGCGGGTAATTGTGTAGTAGTGTGTATTATATCAAAGCTTTATGTGTCCGTAGAGGTCTGATTCGCTGCGGTAAAGGCTGCGTCCGTCACTCAGTATTTTTACAAAACGGTAGGTTTTTTCAGTGCAGAGGTTTTCAAAATGGCTCGTGGTCTTGCTACCGAAGGTACTGGTGCTTTCCGTCAGGCGAACCCTTATGCTCTTTTTGTTTACCTTGATTATCTCGCCCTGCCATGTGGTACTCTGTATAAGAAGTCCTATACAGCTACCTCTGTATGCTTCAACCTTCATCCCGATTTTTGCGTTTGTCATTGCTCCGTACCTCCCTGTTATCTTTTTCCCTCAGCATCTGCTCTGCCGAGGAGGTATGCCTGCTCCAGCATCTCCTGTAAGGCTCTGATGCTGATCTCCGGGAAGTCCTCGCTGTCGTTGTTTCTTTCGTCTATGCCGCCTCTGTATTCAAGGCTATAGCTTGCTGACATTGCTATCTTTTCAAGGGCTTTCGCTGTTTTCCTGCTTAGCTTTTTCATGGTGGTTTACCTCCGTTTTGTTTTGGTAGCTGTATATTAACTCTTTCGGAGGTACTTATCAATACAACTATCACACAATCATTTCCGACTGATTTTGGCGGTAAATTGTGTATATATGAGACGCAACCATCCTGTCATTGCCGCAAAAAAAGCACCCTGGAATTAATCAGGATGCTTGTGTATCTTTTGATGTTTATCTGGATTATTCGTCAGAGTTTTTTTGCAGTGGTAAATTATACTGCGATATAATAGGCTATGTCTCATTCCTGCAAACAGGAATTTGTTGTTGTTTTCTGTCAGTTTTTATCACGATAAAACTCGTGCGTCTTTGCCTTTTCGATAAAAGCGGCGAGTCTCCCGTCTGCGATGATCGCTTTGTGTGCGTCCGTGTTAAACCGTTCTGCAATCTCCCCGGCACTCTGCGTTTTATAAAAATCACAAGGGAGGGAATGTGTAAAGCTGCCGCCGAAGGTGTTTCCAGCATTTGAGCCGGGGGATGAGGAAGTCTCTTTGATCTCTATATTGCCGTTACGCTTGAAGATCAGCTTCATCGTTGTGTATTCGTGCCATTGCGTGTCTTCAAAGGCTGCGAATATAAGATCGGCTGGTCGGAAGTGCAGAGTGTTCTCCTTCGCAAAGCTCTCTGCAAACGAATCAAACGAACCGCGTATCAGCGTATCGTTATCCTTTAAGATCTTTTCAAGCTTCGGCGTGAAATCAATATGTGTGATCGTATCCGGTATGATCAGTTCCTTCAGCGTTTCAAGCTTTTCAAGAAATGCCGTATCGATTCCGGTATATCCGGTTTTGCTGCCGTAACCGCGTGAATCCTCTATCAGAAGAGAAATGGTCTTCGGATAGCGGCGGCGTTTCTTTTTGTATTCTCCTATGATCGCATCCGGCTTGTGAAAATCAAGCAGCTCACTTTCTGCAAGCATACCGTCTCCCCATGCCGAAAGGGACAGATCGTATTCCGTATCATAATCATGATCAAGTAAGCTGCTCATATTCGTACCCCTTTTTCTCACAGAGAAAAGCACTTTACTCTGTTATCTGTCAGAACATCAGTCTTTTTTCTTCTTTTCCTGTTTTCTGACCGTTTCCGTCATTGCTTCGTTTGCTTCTTCATCCCAGACCGTTCTCTCCGGACCGAGCGTCCCGTACATTGTGTTTTCAAACGAATACGTCATATTTGCAGTCTTGATCAGTCTCTCGTTTTCAATGTCATCCTTGAACGTACCAAGCCGACTGTAAATATCCTTTGTGATCTCATAGTTATACTGTTCGCGCCCTTCTCTGCTGGTGTACATAATTTCGGCGAAATAGCGTCCCGTTTCAGGATCATAGTACGCAGTCCAGTTGTTGCCCTTCTTTTTTGTTTTCATGCCGCATTAACCCTTTCTGTTATCATAGATTACAAACAAGCCGGAATTTGTTTATACCATCCGCTTTTCAAAACGGAACATCCCATCCGGGAACTGCTCGTCTATATGCTCAGTTGTATCCGGATCATTTTGGTCTGGATGATGGCGGTTGAAGAACTCCACGATGTGGAAACCGCAACGGTTCACATAGAAATGAATATTTCGCGTCTCAAAATATGGTGTGACAGTTTCCCAGACAGTCACCTCCGGATGCAGCTGTTCCACAGCACACCACGCAGCATAACCGATACCCTTGCTGTGGACTTTGGGAGAAACGAACAGCAAATCAAGGGTACCGTGCTCACCGTCCACTTTAATAACCACGCCGCCGATCGGCTGACCGCACTGCATGATACGATAGGCTTCACCGCTGTCAATCGACTGCTCAATGGTGTTGCGAGAAATAATCTGCTCGTCCTCTTCAAAATGATTGTCCCTGCGGCCGAATTCCTCGAGAGTGCCATAGTTAAAAGCCTCCTGATTATCCGATATAAATTGCTCCCGATCCTCTATTGTCAATGGAACAAGAATAACTTCAGTCATGCTTTTACCTCCCAAATCCAGATTTGTCTTACTCAATTATTCTTCCTGTCCGTTTCTTGCCTCTCGCTTTTTTCTTCTCTGTTCCCTGTTATTCTCCTGCGAGGCGAAGAGTTCAACCGCAGCATCTGTCAGTTCTTCAGGCATGACATTCTGAATTTCCGGAAGTTCCGCCCAAGGACATATAGTTCTATAATCATCGTCCAGAACGACCGTATACGGAGGCCCGCAGCGGTCATCAATATCCATGTACAATGTTCTCCCCTTATCATGTATCAGACAGTATTTATCATCGTCAGAGATACCGTCATCACACAGAGAATCAAAAACCTCCTTTGTGATCTCGAAAAGTCTGATCGCACCCGGAACGCTTGTCCTTGCCGTATAAAGATTTCTTTTATCATCAAAATGTGCTTTCCAGCCTGATCCTTGAATAAGTTCCATATTGCACCTCTCAAAGCGATATTTTAAAAGATAAATAACCGTTGTAGACCTTTTCAGGTTACTGTTTTACTACAAAAAACTAATATATATGATACCACAAAACGGTCTTATTTTCAATCCGGCAAGCTACATTTATAAGAGAAAAACCGCCCTGCTGCGGGCGGCGGTCAAGCTCAGTTTACGCTGAACCTGATCCCCTGAAATTCGGTTTCTCCCCAGAATTCTTTCTTGATCCTTGTATAAAGTCCTGTCATGGTGCAGCCTTCAGCGGCAAGCTGGTGGATATTCTCCATCAGGGCGGTGCTTTTGCCTGTGTAAACAAACTCGGTAATGCCTGCCTTGCGGAGGGTGTCAACAAAATCCGCAACCTCTCTGTCCCAAAGCAGATCCGAAAACTCAAGTATCTCCAGTTCATCCCGGACGCTGCCTGCCCATGCTCTGTAGGCTTTGTTTGCACCGTCCGTGAAGGGGAAGGGAATGTCCTTGTTTTCGGCAAGCCAGTTGCTGTATTCCTCACTGCAGTATCCGTAGGTCTTTTCGATTTCCCTGCGCTTCTCCAGCCTTGCTCTGCGTTCGTCATCCCAAGCGTGTCCGACTTTCTTCATTTCCTCGAAAAATGCGTTTTCTCTTTTCATGGTGGTGTACCTCCGTTTTTTATTTCAGGGTTTGTTTCCCTTTGTGTGTAACACATATTAACTCTTATCGGAGGTATTATCAAGCAATTCTGCACACATATATCCGACAAAGAATCAGGCTTTATCTTGTGTACATCTGTACATGCTGCGGTGTATCGCATCAAGTATTTTTTCCTGTTCCTCCGCATCAATACCGATAGAGGTCAATGCCTGACGGGTGCCGCAGTCCGGGCAGATGGGGGTCTCACAGTCCATTCTCGATATTGCAGGGCGGCCGGTGTATTCCTGACCGCAGATCGGGCAAGTCCTTATTTTAATCTCAGTTGTTTCCATAGTATTTTCTTCATCCTTTCTACCGTTCTGGTAAGTATTCTCGTGTCAAAACCGAAATCATTATAACCCTTCATGCAGGTGGTAAGGTAGTAGTTGGTCGGCAGTCCGACTCTGCGTCCTTCTGTCATTATGTAGGCAAAGCAGCGCAGCTCCTTTGTTGTCTCCTCGTCAAGCAGCCTGACTTTGAGGGTATAGTCGTACTTGTAATAAAATCTCGGATAACCCTCATAGCGGTCGAGTGCCAGCTCATCCTCCGGAGTTATCTCCCAGACCGCAACAGGCACCTTGCTGCCGATCTTCGGCTCGATGGTCAGGTAGTAGCCTGAACCGCTGCCCCTGAAATAAAGGATATTGTGTTCCAGCATTGCTGTTCCGATGGGCTTTGCTCCGGGGCATCTCCTCATCATCTGCTCCACATTCAGGTTGCTGCCGTAGGCAATGTAATAGAGTTTTTCTTTACTCATAGTAGTTCATCCTTTCTTGAAGGAATACCCTTCTACCACCTAAAGACTTGGGAACACAGGCTCTGTGCGCCAAGTCGGTCGGGGTTAGGTTGTAGGAGGCTGTTCCTTAAGCTCTGCCGTGTCTGAAGGCTGTGTCGCCGTCAAGGTTTCTTGTAAGGATGTCCCTTGCTGTGGCGAATTCCTCTCCGATAAATCCCAGGCGGAGGAGCCAAGTCCTCATTGCGTATTTCGGATTTTCTTTCTGCTGCTCTTTCGGGCTTGCTGTTCTGAGTTCCTTTGCCATCTCGCTGAGTGCAAGGCAAAGCTGAATGTAGCTCTTGAGCTGTCCTGCGTGAAGTCCGTTCTGCTTGCCGCCGCTCGGTGCATCGAATTGGAAAAGTCTGAATTCAACCGTACCTTTTGTGAAGGTTGCGTGGAGGTTGAGCATGTGGTAGCGGCTTTCGTTGTAGTGGTGGCTTCTGCCGTAATCCGCTCCGTTGCCCTCGTACCAGATGTCTGCAAGCTGGCTCATCGTTTTTGGCTTTTTGCTGTTGAGCTTTGCGAGGAAATTTGGATTGACCGTTCTGCAGTAGCGGCTCATTCTGCCTTCGTTTATTTTCAGGGCTGTTGCAATCAGCCTTTCGTGGCTTGCCATCAGGTTTGCAAGATTTCTGAGGGTCTGTGCTGTGTGACCGTTCGCTCCGATGTGAATGTGTACTCCGCAGCCTCTTGTCGCATCGCTTTTTGCTCCCGCTTTGCGAAGCCTTCTGATCAATTCCTGCAAAAGCTCAATGTCGCTGTAGTGAAGGATCGGGGTTACCAGTTCGCATTTTTCGCTGTCCGGTCCGCTGATGCTGACATCCTTCTGGAATTTCCACTCTCTGCCGTCTGCATCCCATGCTGACCAGGTGCTGTATCCGTTGCGGCCTGCTGTGTTCTGGTATCTTCTCGTTCCGAAGAACTCTGCGGCGGTCTTTGCAGCCTTTTCTCTGGTGATGCTGTTCATCTCTACCTCGACCCCGATTGTCTGCTTCTTCATTTCCTCTATCTGTCTTGCAACCTTAGTATTCATGGTGGTTTCCTCCGTTTTTTGTTTGTTTATTTTCCCTTTCGGTATGTGTATATTACCTCTACTTTGACACTATATCAAGCAATATTTGAGATGTATATCCACCAATCATAAGGGCTGTTTTTCGGAGGAAGTTGTGTATATTATGGCGGTTTAACGGAGCTTTTCTACCACGTCAACTCCGTAAACCACATTCAAGCCGCAGCCGTTATCCCACTTTACCAAAAGGCTGGCGGCATCATCAACACCCTGTACAGTCCCCTTGGTTCCAATTGGAGGGGCTTGGCAGTCATCCATTTTTCGGAGAATCACTCTTGTTCCGATGGGGTACTCCTGTTTCAGCTTTTCGATTACCTCTCTGCCCGGTATCCTCATTCCTGCTCACCGTCCCTTCTGGCTTTGAATGCTGACGAGCCGCTGAGATTGCGGAGCAGGATCTTTCTTTCAGCTTTGTACTCAGTGCCGATAAATCCTAATCTTAAGAGAAAACATCTGAAAGCGTATTTTTCGTTATCGACATTCTTTTCCTTCGCCGTTACTCGCTTGGCTTCTTTTGTCATTTTGCAGAGTGCCGTGACAAAATGTGTATAAGCCATCGCTTCATCAATGCTGACCTCTCCGAACCAGGGGAAACAAATCGTTTTGCTTTCTTCGTTGATCTCAAAGCCCAGATTATCAACACCGAGTGCCTTTTTAATAAGGCTGCCCTTTGCGTCAAGGAGCTTCGTAAGGTTTCCGACCGCCACGCTTTCCAGCGGCAGCGTTATCGTAAGGTTTATGCTTTCGCACTGTTCCCCCTGTGTGGGCTTGTGTCCGGCTGTTTCGGCTTCTGCGGATACTTCTTCGGCTTCGTTTTCAGCCGCCGTGTCGGGCGTTTCTGCGGCAGTTCCTTCAAAGCCTTTCTGTTCAAGCTGCTCCAGAAGATTTTCGATTTCCCCGCTGTCGGCTCTGTCGTCAAATTCCAAAGCCCCGTCCTTTGTTACCGTAAAGTAATCGATCTCGTAGGCGCAGGTCGGCATGAATTTGTAAACCGCTTCTGCTCCGGTTATTTCTGAGATTGCCTTTACCAGTGCTTTTCTCTCTGCTCCTGTTCTGTTAAATTCTATTCGCATGGTGATTGCCTCCTTGTTTTTTGGTAAGTACATATATCACTCTTTTTCGCCTGAAAGTCAACAACAACGGCAGAGATAAAAGGAAATCTACATAGTACACAAGAACAGGCAAATGTTATAGACATTACTTATCCTTATCAGCATAATAAGCTATTCCGGCAAGTACGAAAAACACGACAGGCAAGCTGACTCCGTTGCCCCACAGCTTATACTCTGCCGAGTCACTGTGGGGATTTTGCAGCCATTTGCGTATCTGATTATCCGTTTTCGGCTTTGTTTTCTTTCCCATCGCTTCATCGTACTCTCTGAAAATCTCCCTCCATTTTGCTATCTCTTCATCGGTAGGGTCATCCGATGCAAGATCACTGCACCACCAGTCAGGGAAGCCCTGTAATCTCGCACATTCAGTCGGAGTGAGCCTCCGCACAATGTATTCCATTTCATCATCGGTATCGTTAATGGTCGGAGGGTCTTTATAGTCGCTCGCCACAAGGGTATCCGCAAGCTCCTCCGATGCTTTTGTATGGAAGGATGATTTACTGGTACAGTAGGTTGGGTGAGCAACCGCCCCCGGTCCTTTTGCTACCATTGTCGGTTCAACTTCCTCCTGAATGGAAATAGCGTATTGTGCGTTCTGTCCCATATTATAGGTTGCTCTGTCGATACCGTAAGCCACACCGTGTTGTTCAGTCGTATTCAGTGTATAACCGACACCTTCTTCGGAATAACCGTTTCCGTGATGGGACGGTCTTGTCCCATTGCCTTCTATCGCCACAACGGCAATGCCGC